>Ga0326727_10002902_pt1 | contig 56554 bp, 48 predicted proteins | sample MB2enrmetagenome_FD_207643 | JGI IMG/M metagenome (GOLD analysis project Ga0326727, IMG submission 207643) | Lab enriched peat soil microbial communities from McLean, Ithaca, NY, United States - MB29MY | ecosystem: Environmental > Terrestrial > Soil > Wetlands > Peat | place: USA: New York...
TTTCGAAAGCGCCGCGGTGGGCGCCGTACACCTGAGTCGCAACGCCGTGTTCGGCTATGACATCCGCGCGGAGATCTGGGGCACGAAGGGGTCCATCGAGGTCGGTTATTACCGGCAGACGCCGATCCTGGTCATGACCCGCGAAGGAATCACTCACGACGTCGTGCCGTACTTCATGGAACGGTTCGAGGGTGCATACCTCGCACAAATCCAGAACTTCGTCGACAACGTGCTGCAGGGCCGGCAGCCGTCCATTACCGGGGCGGATGCGGTCGCCGCTTTGCGGATCAGCATCGCAGCAACCGCCTCTCAACACGAGAAGCGACCTGTAGACGTCAGCGAGATCGAGGCAGCTCATTAAGGATCGATGGCGATATCCGGAGACCGCGGAAGTCCAGACTCTCCGGGGTGAAGGGCGGCCGAGCGAGCTGTTGCGGGAGCAGAAGCGAACGCCGGTAGTGGCGCCACCCTGAGTTTCTTCGCCGACCGGAAGGCAGAGATCTCTGCTCAATAGAGGAGCCTGCTAATCGAGATGCTCGAAGAGAATCGTAGAGTCAAGGGAAGAAAAAGGGCGTGGTGGGTCGCGATGTTCCGCGACGTACAGTTTTGGGTCCCCCTGGCGGTTTTATTGGGCGGGTTGATTCTGTTGAGAGCCATTCAGTAACTTACGACGACTTCACGGGGGGCACAGACCCTTGAACTCAACCATTGCAGAAAGCTTGACTGATCGTTCACGCCAGCGGACCCTCCAGGCGCTGGGAGTGTTTTGCGGTCTGGCGGCTGCTCTGTGGCTGGCCGCAGCCGAGGCGCCGACAAAGATCGTGACCATCGCGGTTTCACCTTTCATCATTTCCTTCATGATGGTTCTCGGTGCGTTCATCTCGCGGTGGAGCCTGCCGGCGCTGATTCGCGGCACCTCCGACATCGGCGGAGACGTCCGGCAGGCGCCCCACCTGGTCATGTGGGGGATTTTGGCCGGTTGCCTGTGGGCGGTTGGAAACACTCTGACGATCTTTGGCGTGCGAGATATCGGCCTGAGCATCGCCTTTCCCCTGTGGAACTCCAACAGCCTGATTGGGATCGTTTGGGGTATTCTCTTCTTCAGAGAACTGCGTCGCGCGGGATGGCTCCGCTGGGCAGGAGTGGTCGGCGGCGCAGTCATCATTTTCGGCGGCGCGTTGCTTTTGTCGTTGGCGTCCACGTCTCAGACTTCATCCCCGCATCACCTGCGCGGGGTGGCGGCGGCGTTGGGCGCAGGCATGGTGCTTGGGTCAATGTATATCCCCTACCGCAAGGCCTACATTACCGGGATGAACCCGCTTTCCTTCGTGACCTTCTTCACCTTTGGCGAGATGGGTACAATTACGGGGTTGACGGTGGGGTTTATGGGCGGCGCGACGCCCCTTTGGCATGAGCTGGTTAGATGCCGGGGCATCCTCTTCTGGCCACTGTTGGGCGGCTTTATGTGGGTGATAGGAGACCTTTTTCAAAATTTCGCCGCCAAGTACGTGGGCATCAGTCGTGGGATTCCGCTTTCCAATACCAATCAGCTTTGGGGGCTGCTCTGGGGTATCCTGGTCTTCGGAGAATTGCGTGGCGCGCCTCACGGCATCATTGCGAAGGTGGTCGGCGGCTCCTTGCTGATGGCGGTTGGCGCCGTGGCGATTGCTTTTTCCTCCGCCCCGGAGAGCGAATACATAAGCTGGAAAGAAGCGGCACAGAGGGAAAGCGACCTTTACAACATCGATCCGGCCTATGTGGCCACCAGCATGGAGGGTAAGGAGAAGAGCGAGGCTCCCTTCCGGCGCACTTGGCTGGATTGGTCGCTGGTCGTTGGCGCCACGGCAATCTTCGTCGCTTTCGGGGCGTTGGCCGTCATACCCCACATGGAATTCAACTGGGTCTGGCTGGCGGGGCTTACTTCCGCCATGCTCGTCGTTCTTGTCGCCTGCGGCATCACTATGTGGCGCACCACAGGCTTTAATTAATCCGCCGCGCCGACACGATCGGCCCCATAACCCTTGTCGTGAAGTGTCCAGGAACGTGTGGTGCGGGAAATCCGCAATCAGTTTGGATCTTTACCGAAGACTTCCTGGCATCCTTCACAACACGCGCCTAACGTGCGGATGAGATCACATCGAGCTCGATTGTGGCGTGCTCAGAAAAGTCTTCACAAGCAGATGACGGCATGGTTCTATATCGCAACTTTGCGAGAAGAGCGCTCTTTATGGCTGGCCCGTGCCACGACGCTTCATGGTCATGCGTCGGCTGGTGCCCGAAGAACCTTCGCTACAATTGCATATGTTTATGGTCGAATCTGTTGTTACGTCCGGCAAGTCAGCCAAGCGCAGGGCGTTAGTGTTTTGGATAACAGTAGGACGGGTGGCGATTTCTTTTTCATTTGAAATGGACTCGCGCAATACATTGGATCAGTGGTTTTCTTGGAAACGAAGCACCAGCAATTCAACGCGACACGGTAACGCGTTCCTGGCGCGCTCTTTGGCGCTCCTTTCAGTCCTCCTTGGTCTAGCCGCAGCGAGCGCTGTGCAATCTGGCAGCGGGCAGGAAGCACGGCCGAACAGGACTGTTCGCCTTCCGTCGAGCAAAGTCCTTCTCAAACCCCTTCCGGGCCGCCCGCACCAAACAAACAGTTTTCCCACCGCCATGGCGCTCAGCCCAGACGGTCGTTATCTTGGGCTGCTCAATAATGGCCGGGGGACGGAAGAGTCGGGCTATCAACAATCCATCTCGATCCTGGACCTGCAAAGTAACCAACTTTCCGACTATCCCGACTCCCGCCTCCACGTAAACGCGCGACAGACGTTTTTCCTGGGGCTAGCCTTCAGCGGTGACGGCAAGCGGCTCTATGCTTCCTTCGCCTCCTTGACCGATCCTGAGGGCAAGCTCGCGGGTGATACAGGAAACGGCATCGCCGTGTATGCCTTCACGGATGGCCGCGTCACACCGCAGCGGTTCCTCAACATCCCCTTGCAACCCCTCGGCCCGGGCAAGCTGCCCACCCACGAGACTCCACGCGTGCCGCCGGCCAGAGCCGTACCCTACCCTGCGGGGCTGGCCGTAGTCGACCAGGGTGGGCAGGAAAAGATTCTGGTCGCCGACAACCTTTCGGACGACGCCCTGCTACTCGATGCCACAAGTGGCGAAATCCTGCGGCGCTTCGATCTGAGCACGCGCGACTACGTTCCGGGTTCTTATCCTTACGCTGTAGCTGCGAGCCGGGATAGTAAGCGCGCTTATTGCAGCCTGTGGAACGCCTCGCAGGTGGCGGAATTGGATCTAACGCAGGGCAGAGTAACTCGCTGGATTTCCCTGCTTGCTCCGAATTCGTCCACGGCGTCGGGATCGCACCCGACCGCTCTGCTGCTGAGCCCTGATGAGACGCGGCTCTACGTTGCGCTCTCCAACTCTGATGCCGTGGCGGTTGTGGAGACGGCCGCCATCGACAAGCCGCCCGTCTATCTTTCCACCTTGTTGCCTGGGCAGGAATATGGGGGCAGTTATCCCAACGGGCTGGCGCTGACTGCTGATGGGAAACAATTGTTTGTGGCGAATGCCTCGGCAGACGCGGTCGCTGTGTTCGATGTGGGCATCGAGAAATTCCCTCTCCCCTATTACGCGAGGGGTTTCATTCCTACGGAATGGTACCCCACCGCCGTGGCGGTACGCGGAGGCGAGCTGTTCGTTGCCTCAGGAAAGGGTCAAGGGACAGGTCCGAATTCCTGCCCCCTCTCGGCATCGGACCCTATGGACAGCGGGCGCGATCCCCAGCGTCCTTGGACACCCCATCTTTACATCGCGTCGCTGATCCGCGGCTCGATCGCGCGCCTGGACCTACAGGAGACAGAACGTGCGCTGGCACAATCCACACAAGAAGTCTTGGAAAGCAATCTGATGCGGGGCAACAGCAACGCCATCCCCTTCCAGGGGCGCAGGAATCCAATCAAGCACGTTATTTACATCATCAAGGAAAACCGCACGTACGATCAGGTATTCGGAGACTTGAATCCCGGCAACGGCGACCCGGCGCTGTGTATGTTCGGCGAAGCCATCACACCAAACCAGCATCAACTGGCGCGGCAGTTCGGGATACTGGACAACTTCTATGACAGCGGCGAAGTCTCTGGCAACGGGCACGTCTGGTCTATGGCGGCAATCACCAGCGACTATACGGAAAAGACCTGGCCGGTCGGATACCGCGGCGACGAGCGCACCTACGACTATGAGGGCCGCGTGGCCAACGGCTATCCCTTGGAGGAGGGCCAGTCTGACGTCAACGAGCCCGGCACGGGTTATATCTGGACCAACGTCGCCCGGCATGAACTGACGCACCGCAATTACGGTGAATTCGTGGCCACGGAATGGTGTGATTCTCCGCCGGAAGATCTCTCGCCCCGGGAAGGCACGCCGGTGATCGCCGGCCAAGACTGCAAACAGAAACTCGTGCGCCCCGGCGAGGCGCTGCCGGCGAACGTCGGACAGCCCCACGGGTCGCCGAGCCCCTGGCCGTGGCCAGTACCGATCATCGCCCGCAATGTTCCAACGAAGCCGGAACTGCGCGACCACTTCGACCCGCGCTATGCTGATTTCAGGCTCGATTACCCCGACCAGTTGCGTGTTGACGAATTTCTGAATGAATTCAATGAGTTTGTCAAGGCACGCCAGAAAGGGCAAAGGACCGAGTTGCCTCAGTTTGTGATCTTGCGCCTACCCAACGACCACACCGCTGGCACGCAGCCGGGAATGCCGAAACCCGAGGCTTCGCTAGCTGACAACGACTTGGCGGTGGGGCGCGTCGTGGAAGCCGTCTCACATAGCCCCTACTGGGAGGACACCGCCATCTTCATTCTGGAAGACGACGCGCAGAACGGCGCCGATCACATCGACGCACACCGTAGCACCGCGCTGGTCGTCTGTAAATACTCGCCCGGATCGCCCGATCACCCCTTCGTGGACCACAGCTTCTACACTACTGTCAACATGATCCATACCATGGAAGTGCTGCTGGGATTGCCGCCCATGAACAACAACGATGGGCAGGCCGCGGTCATGGTGCCCCCCTTCCGGGGGCTGGGAAATCAGCCGCCCTTCACCGCCGACCGTACGAACCTCCGGAACGGCCTTATTTACCAGGCCAACTCCCGCCACGCGCCGGGCGCCAAGGAATCGGCGCGCATGGATTTCTCGCATGCCGATGCTGCCGACGCGGCGAAACTCAATGCCATCCTGTGGCAGGAAACCAAGGGGCACATACCCATGCCCGCGCCGCGGCATGCGGTCATTCGAGCGGGAGAGTAGGCAGCTGCGTAACCGCAATAGGCGCCCCCCGGGGGCCGATGAAAAATGGATGGCAGAGTGGAATCGCAAATGGATCAGACATCATCCCGGCAAGGCAAGATCCTGTATGACTGGCCAGGCGAGGGTTGTGAATCCTCACTGAAGTTCCTGGATTCCGCGCAACTAGGAGCACAGCCTTACGACGCTGCAATCGTTGGAGCGGGGGTTGTCGGCTGTGCCCTGGCCTATAGACTCTCCCAGTACCAATTGCGAGTGCTGCTGATTGACAAGAATTTCGATGTGGGCGAAGGCTCCAGCAAGGGCAACAGCGCCATCGTACACACGGGGTTTGACGCGACGCCCGGAAGCCTGGAGTCGAAACTGGTCACCCAGGCTTCCCGGCGATGGCCGGTCTTGGCGGAGAAGCTCAAGATCCCGTATGACTCGTGCGGCGCTGTGCTGCTGGCCATCGACGATGAGCAGGAGGCACAGCTACCCGACATCCACAAGAAGGCTCTGGCCAACGGTGTCGACGAGGTCAGACTGCTCACGCCAAGCGAAGTGAGGGAACTTGAACCCAACGCTCCCGAATACGTCCGAGGCGGCCTCCTGGTACCCAGGGAGTCGATCGCAGACCCCTTTGCCGCCTCCATCGCATTCGCCGAAGTCGCGCTGGCCAACGGTGTCGATCTTCTCCTGGGTGCTTCCATCGCTGCGGTCGAGAACCCTAGTGCTACAGTCAAGACCCTTGCGACCTCCTCGCAGAAACGGGTCACCACGCGCATCCTTGTAAACGCCGCGGGCTTGGGGAGCCGCGCCCTCGCTGATTGCTATGCGGGCCAACGGTTCGATATCAACCCCCGCCGTGGACAGTTCCTCATCTTCGATAAATTCAGCCGCCCCTTGATCGGACGCATCCTGTTGCCAGTGCCGACACCCCAAACCAAGGGAGTGTTGGTGATCCCGACCATTTTCGGCAACCTGATTGCCGGGCCGACAGCGGAAGATCTGCCGCTTGACTCACCTGACGCGACTTGTACCACGCGCGAGGGCCTGCAAGCGGTGTTCGAGGGAGCGGCGCGGCTGTTCCCTCGCTTGAAAGGACAGCCGGTCATCGGCACCTATGCAGGCGCCCGCTGCAATTGCGCGCAAGGGAGTTATTTGATCCGATACAACGATCACCATCCGGGAGTTGTTACCGTTACGGGCATCCGTTCGACGGGATTCACATCCTCACCTGCGCTCGCTGATTACCTGATTCAGGGTTTGGCAGACAACTGTGAATTGAAGCTGGAAGAAAAACCAGACGCAGCCGACAGCCGGCCCGAGCGCGCATGGCCTGGGTGGTGGCGCAGGCCATTCGAGAACACCGAACTCGTGAAACGGCAACAAGACTACGGCCGGATCATCTGCACTTGCGAAAATGTGTCGCGCGGGGAAGTGATCGATGCCCTGGAATCACCGCTGAAGCCGCGCACTCTGGACGCGGTCAAGCGACGGACCAGGGTGCTGATGGGAAGGTGCCAAGCGTTTGAATGCCTGGTGCCTGTAGCCGAAATCATATCGAGTCACTGCCGCATCCCGCTGGAGAGGGTTACTAAGAACGGTCCCGGGAGCGAGCTGTTGAACACTTAGCTGTGGGCTTGTGGAGCATCAACGAATATGAACTCGATCGAGAAAGCCAAAGTTCTGGTGATCGGCGCGGGACCCGCGGGTGTGGGCGTCGCGACCGGCTTGGCCCGGCGCGGGATCAAGCCCGTCATCTTGATTGACCGGCACGAGAGGGTCGGCGGTGTGCCGTCGCTTTACAAGAAGAAACCGGGCGGAGTCCCCACTTTTGTGCTCTGGACCCAGGGACGGGTGGTCTTTGGCGGGCAAATAGCCGGGCGCCTTGCCGACAAACTGGCTGCGAGTGAGGTCGAGGTTCGGCTCGAGACCCAGGCGATCGAAATTTTCCCGGGCGAAAAGAAGGCGACGTTGGTGAACCCCGGCCGTGGCAGGTTCCAGGTAGCGGCTGAGGCCGTGGTGCTGGCATGCGGGGCACGTGAGAGGACGCCCGCCGAACGAGGCTGGATAAACGGATCACGTCCGCGCGGCCTTTTGTTCACCAAGAACATGCTGGATTTGGTGGATCAACACGAATTCCATGTGGCCTGCACGCCGGTCATATTGGGGTCGGATCTGATCGCTCACGCCGCCGCGGCAAAGCTGAAATCCGCGGGAGCTTCTGACGCCGTCATGATGGATCGTTCCCCAAAGCCCAATTGCAGTCTTCCTGCCAGATTCTATTTTGGTCGCTGGGCAAAGCCTCATTATCAGGGCGGCGCCCAGGCAGTGACGGTGGTGGGTGGGCGCTCCGTCTCGGCTGTGACGCCGGCGAACGGCGTCCAAGTACGGTGCGACCTGATCATGATCTGTGGTAACTTGGTTCCCAACACCGAGTTGGCGCTGATGGGGAATCTGCGGGTTGACCTGGCATCGCGCCGGGTTGCAGTCGGCTCGGGTTATCCGCTTTCAGAACCCGGCTGGTTTGCGGCTGGGAATATCCTCGGTGATTATCACGGCGCGGAGTGGTGCTACTTCAACGGCCGCCGTGTCGCCTGCCAAGTCGCCAAATACCTGCGCGGGGCCCAGAGTCGGGATTAAGCTGGATTATGATCGCGGCCTCATTGCTGAGTCTGACTCCCCCGGCTTGGCGCGGCGGTGGATTCCCGCACAATCAATTGTGTGGGCAACAGGACCTTGTCGCGCACGCCCTGGCCGGCCGAGTGCAGCCGGTCCAAGACCGCCTTGGCCGCGGCAGTGCCCAGGTCCGATTCCGGCTGTCGGACCATGGTCAGTGATGGGGTGAGCAACGAGCACCAATTGAAATCGTCGAACCCAAGCAAGGATACCTCTCGGGGACAGGCGATTCCCAGCTTCCGGATCGCGGCCACAACTCCCATCGTCATCAGGTTGTTGCACACCAGTATGGCGGTTGGCCGGTCTGGTTTGTGCAAGAGGTCCAAGCCACGCCGGTAACCCGAATCCTCCGTATTGTCACCCGTGCGGACCAGTCTGCGGTCCATCGGAATGTCGTGCGCACGCAATGCGCGCTTGTAACCCTTGAAGCGTTCGTCAGCGTTCAGCAGGTTCAGTGGACCAGTAACGATGGCAATCCGCCGGTGGCCGAGTTCGATGAGATGCTGGGTCGCATCATAAGCCGCCCGCACGTTGTCCACTGACAAGCAAATGCCTTTTGTGCGCAGCGGACATCGGTCCACGAAGACCCACGGCACCTCCTGTAGGATTTCAGGGATCATGGCGACCTGCTGGTCGGTGGTGGCGCATGTCGCCAGAATGATCCCGTCAGTGGTCTTGCCTGCGAACGACACGAGGTAGTCCTGCTCTCGTTTCCAGTCTTCCCGGGAATCAGCCACAATCAGTCGGTACCCAAAGCGGGTAAGGTAGTCCTCCGCGCCCCGCACCAGGCGACTGAAAAAGGGATTCGCCAGGTCTGGAACAATCAGGCCAATGGTGCGCGATTCTCGCAGTCTCAGGCCGCGCGCAAACTGGTTGGGCCGGTAGTTGGCATCCTCAAGGGCCTTCTCCACTCGAGCTCGCATGGCTGCGCTTACGTATTGGCGTTTGTTGATCACTGCCGAAACAGTCGAAAAGGAAACGCCCAACTGCTTGGCGATTTCGCGAATGGTAGTCATGTGAAGAATAGCTTCTTTCTTTGAATCGTTGCGAGAAAAAATTTAACACCGGCTTAACCTGCCCGTCAAGTCCTTTTCATCAAGCCGGGCTTTTGCCGGGGAATTGACTGGTTGCCTGCGCGAGGGGGCCTATCATTGCGATAGACGGCGCCTTTTTGGGGAGAACGAGGCTTGAAAAAAGCTTGAAAAAAAAGACTTGACATTGACGCGAATTGATGGCTAAATCTCGTAACGTTGTGAGAAAACCCTTGAAGGGCGGGTCATTTATGGACCCACACAGATTGCTCAAGAAATTCTGCGTGCTTCTCCCAGGTTTGCTGACGAGGAACTTCTTATTTGAGTGCGGCACGAGCAAGTTGCACGGAGATGCTTACTGGTTTGGGCGCAATGACGCCCTTGACTCCCGCGGCTTTTTTCCCTCACGGCTGCCGGTAGAAAAACTGAATGAATTTTGCGCGTCGGGCAATGGGATGCATTGACATCCAAATTGTTATGGAGGAATTGAGCTATGAGACCTTGCAGTAAAGTTTTGACGATTCTCTTCGCCATGCTGGCAGGCATGAGCCTGCTGGCAACGCGACTATCTGCCCAATCAACCTTTGCCAACCTGACAGGGACGGTGCGGGACACCTCGGGAGGTGTGGTGCCGCACGCCAACGTGAGCCTGACCGAGGTTAACACCAACATCGTGCAGAACACGAGCACGGACGGCCAGGGCAACTACGAATTCCTGAATCTTCTCCCCGGCCACTACGTGGTAGCTGTCAAGCTGACGGGCTTTCAGGAGTTCAAGACCACCGTCTTTGAACTGGTGGCGCGCCAAGAGCAGCGCGCCGACGCCACGCTCACTCCGGCGACGCAGGCCACGCAGGTGCAGGTCGTGAGTGCGGCGCCCCTTATCAACACGGAGAACGGCGCCATCAGCGACGCCACACGGAGCTTGGATCTGGTCAACGCGCCTTTCAACTTCCGGACCATCAATACCTCTCCCTTGGCGGCGTTGTATATCATGCCGGAGGCCGTGAAGGGAGGGGGGGCCGATGGCCGCGCCGCCACGCCTTTCGATATCCAGGGCGCATCCGCGGCCATGAGCGACGTGACCGTCGACGGAACCTGGGATGGAAGCACCCGGCGGAATGGCGTCGACTTTAACCCTTTCCCCTCGACCGACTCCATTTCGGAACTACGGATCGATTCGGTGGGGAATGCCGCCGAATACTCCAGAGTCGCCGATGTGTTGTTCGTTACCAAGGGGGGGACGAACCAGTTCCACGGCGCAGCCTTTTACAATTACAACGGCAACTCCTTAAATGCCAATCCCAATGTGTTCTTCAACTCCACCAACGTTCAACTTCCTTCGCGCAGTGTGAACAACGACTACGGCGTGAGCGTGGGAGGGCCCATCCGGCGCAACAAGACATTCTTCTTTGGCACCTTCGAGGGTCTGAAGGTCCATCAATATGCGGGCGTGAGCACTCAGGTGTTCCAAAATGCCTGGCGCAGCGGTGATTTCAGCTCCTTGCTCCAGGGTTCCAACCCGATTCAGTTGATGGACCCCTTCACCGGGCAGCCTTACCTCAACAATCAGATTACGGAGCCCATCAACTCCGTCAGCAACGCGCTATTTACCAAGTTCATTCCACCCCCGAACAGTGGGGTTGATCGCTACCTCTTTAGCCAGCCCATCACCTCAGACTCGAACCAGTACGATATTCGGATTGACCAGAACATAACGGAGCGGCAGCGGCTGTTCGGCCGCTGGTCGGACAAGTATTTCACGCCGACGACCAGCACGGAGCTTCCAGGTTTGGGCATCGGCAACGTTGTAAATCGGCCGAAGAACCTTGTGGTTTCTTACAATTTCACGGTCAAGGCGAATCTGCTGAATGAATTCCGCTTCGGTTGGATGCAATCCAATCAACTCGTCAATCAGATCGGCATTGATGAGGCCACAGCACGGGCGGACCTGGGTTTGAATCTCCCCGCCACGTCGTTTCCTCCCGGCAGCGGATTCCCCCATTTCTATTTCAGTGGAGCCGCTCAGGACATTTCCGGTTTCAATCGCGAGGACCCGGTGAAGTCGCGGAATATGGAGTGGGGCGACAACCTCAGTTGGACACGTGGCCGGCACACGATGAAATTCGGAGCTGTCGTGCACCGGTTCGGGGTCAACGAACAGTCGACTTTCAATGGTGCAGATAATCTCGGCGAGTTCACTTTTAGCAATTTCCTTCCCAGTGCCCAGAGCTCGTCCGTGAATGCCGGAACCGGATTTGCCGGAGCGAATTTCTTTCTCGGTCTCCCCACTCAAAGCTCGCTGGACAACGCCGGTCCGGACTATCAAGGCCTAGCTTACCACTACGGCTTCTTTGGACAGGACAGTTGGAGGTTCTCGCGGCGATTGACGATAAATTACGGGCTGCGCTGGGAGTACAACGCGCCTTTCAGCGAGAAGTACGGTAACATGACGAACTTCGACCGAACAGATGGAAATGCCATCTGCCCCAACGCGCCAGGAGCACCCGACACGTGTCAGTCCCCGGCGGCACAACAGTTTGTACTGTCCCTGAATGGCGCGAAGCTGCTAACCGCTGCCCAGGCCGGATGGCCCGAAACCTTACGTTGGGGGTACTATAAGGACTTTAACCCGCGCTTCGGCTTCGCCTGGCTGCCCTTCGCCAATTCGACGCGGACGGTCATCCGCGGCGGCTACGGCATTTACAGCATGCAAGAACTCGGACCCGTTCTTAATTCGCTGACTGGTGTCCATACCGCCGCGGAGATCGACTATAACCTCGACGTGGATCAGTCGGTGACACCGCACGTCCCCGCCGCGCAGTGGCCGAACACAACCACCTCACTTCCGAGTTATGCCCCATTCCCGCTTCAGAGTTTCAGCACCGCGAACGAACCCCACTTAAAGGACCCCTACACGGAGCAGTGGAGCCTGACGGTCGAGCATCAATTCACCAACACCACCAGCCTGCGGGCCACCTACACCGGCCAGCACGCGATGAAGCTGATCTACAATCCCAACCTGAATCAGATCCCGTTTAATACGGAGGGGTACGGAGCCTTGGGGCCGCCAGGAGGGCTCGCCGGGCCCAATTTCTGTAAGAACCCGGATGGCACACCCATGCCCGCAGGCGCCTGCCGGCCCTACCAGAGCTGGGACTACTTGAGTTCACGCGACAACGGGGGAACGCTCCAATACCAAGACTTCACCCTCCAGGTCAAGAGAAACACCCACGGCATGATGCTGTCCTCAACCTACATCCTGGCGCACGCGATGACCAATATGGAAGGCCCCGGCGGCAATGAGAACTTCACCACGGAAGCCGGCAACCGGCCCTCCAGCTGGTTCAATCTCTGGCTCGACTGGGGTCACCAGGCCGAAATCCCCACCCAACGCTGGGTGACGGACTTCGACTACACCTCGCCCTTCGGCAAGGGCGAAGCGTGGGGGAACAAGGTTCCCTCCGCCGGCCAAGAGGTGCTGGGTGGCTGGCAGTTGTTCTCGATCATCACCCTCACCACCGGGCACCACCAGTCAGGGTACACTGAGTGGAACACCGAGGGTATTGAGTCGCCGCAAATGAACCGCCCGGACTTGGTGCCGGGTCAGGATATCAACAACGGCTCTCACACGGACGCGGACTGGTTAAACAAGGCGGCCTTCACCAGCGCCGCGTTTCACACCGGTAGCAATGTTAACTACCTGGGGCGCATGGGCAACTCGCCGGTGGGCGTCATGGTCGGCCCGGGTATGTATGACCTGGATCTCGGCCTGCGCCGGAATTTCAAGCTAAACGAGCGGTTTACTCTGGCTTTCCTCGTGCAGGCAAAGAACCTCTTCAACTATGCCGACCTCGGTGACGTAGATACCAACGTCGATGACCCGACCAACTTCGGCAAGATTTTCGGCCTGCGCGGTGACGGGCCGGGTATGCGAACGATCAACCTCGGCATGCGTTTAGAATTTTAGACAGGGTTGGTCGATCAAGTCTGCAGTCAGCTGGGGCCACGCCTGGCGTGGCCCCCTTTTTTCGAGCGGCGGAAGTAGAATTTCCGCAACCACTGGGTGAGCTGCGGGATCTCTGCGCAGGTGTGCATAACATGGCTCAGAACGCCGCCGCGAAGCCGCCGTCCATCAAAGGCATCGCCCGCCTGGCCCGTGCCTCCCACTCAACCGTGTCTCGGGCGTTCCGAAACAATCCGATGATTAATCGCCGGACGGTCGAGAGAATCCGACGGATTGCCCGGGAATCCGGTCACCGGGTGCGCGCTGTCGCCCGCGGATTGGTAGCCCAAGAAACCAAAACCATGGGGGTGGTGGGCACGAGTATGGCCGACCCATCTGTGGGCGAAGTGGTGAGCGGTATCAACCAAATGTAGTCTCGCGGTGGGTGAGAACGAAACTCGCACCGTTGCAGAAGGAGGCCCACATGAGCAGCACACGACGGCTCACGACCGCACAAGCCATCATCACCTTTCTGAAGAACCAGCATGTGGAGCGCGATGGAAAGCAGAATCCCTTCTTCGCCGGCGCGCTGGGGATCTTCGGGCATGGGAACGTCGCGGGCATTGGACAAGCGTTGCAGCAAAACCCCGACTTCCCTTACATCCTGGTGCGTAACGAGCAATCGGGAGTGCATATGGCGGCGGGGTTCGCCAAAACCAGCAATCGCCTGCGCACCTTTGCCTGCACGTCTTCCATCGGGCCGGGAGCGACAAACATGATCACCGGGGCGGCGCTGGCAACGATTAATCGCCTCCCCGTGCTGCTGCTGCCCGGGGATATCTTCGCCCGCCGCAACGTGGCGCCGGTTTTGCAGCAACTGGAATCCCCGTCCACCCAGGATACGGGAGTCAATGACTGTTTCAAACCCGTCTCGCGCTATTGGGATCGCATTTACCGCCCCGAGCAGATCATCACCGCCCTGCCGGAGGCGATGCGCGTACTAACCTCGCCGGCGGATACGGGCGCGGTAACGCTGGCGCTGCCGCAGGATGTGCAGGCCGAGGCGTATGACTACCCGGCTGAACTTTTCGCGAAGCGCGTGTGGCTCATTCGCCGGCCCCCACCCGATCCAATTTCCTGCGGGCGGGCGGCGGAAGCCATTCGCGCCAGCCGCAAGCCACTGATGATCGCCGGCGGCGGGGTGCTCTACAGCGAGGCCTGGCAGGCATTGGCAGATTTCGCGGCCCGGACAGGCATCCCGGTGGGCGAGACGCAAGCCGGGAAGGGTTCCCTCGCTTATGACCATCCGCAATGCGTGGGGGCGGTGGGAGCGACTGGCACGCTGGCCGCCAATCGGTTGGCGCACGACGCCGACTTGGTGGTCGGGATCGGCACGCGCTATTCTGACTTCACCACAGCCTCGATGACGGCGTTTCAGAACCCCCAGGTGTGCTTTGTGAACATCAATGTGGCGGAGTTTGATGCCTACAAAGTTTCCGCGATCCCCGTGGTGGCGGATGCGCGTTTGGCCCTGGAGGACCTTGCCGTGGCGCTCAACGGCTTCCGTGTCAGCCCCGATTATGCCGCTCAGGTGGCCGCCCTGAGAGGGGCATGGGAAGCGGAAGTGGACCGTTTGTTTCACTTGGGTAACCAACCGCGCCCGGCGCAGAGCGAGGTGATCGGCGCCATGTGGGAAGCTTCCGGGCCGCGCGATATCCTGCTTTCAGCGGCAGGCAGCCACCCGGGCGATCTGCACAAGCTGTGGCGCACTCGGACACCCAACGGCTACCACTTGGAATACGGCTACTCCTGCATGGGTTATGAGATACCCGGCGCCATGGGGGCCAAGATGGCTGACCCCAGCCGAGAGGTATACGTGTTCCTTGGCGATGGCACGTACCTGCTGATGCCGACAGAGATTCTGACTTCGGTGCAGGAAGGCCTCAAGCTCATCATTGTGCTTGTTGACAATCACGGCTTTGCCAGCATCGGCGGGCTGAGCCAGTCGCTTGGCAGTGGGGGATTTGGGACGTACTTCCGGCGCCGCTCCGCCAATTCCGGCCAATTGGATGGCGATGACCTGCCGGTGGATTATGTCGCGAACGCCCGCAGCCTGGGGGCGCACGCGCTCAAAGCCAACAACTTGGCTGAACTCAAGGAGGCATTGCAGGAAGCGAAGACGCTGGACCGTACCACGGTGATCGTGGTAGAGACCGAGCGCGAGCTGCGAGTGCCGGGCTACGAGGCCTGGTGGGATGTCGCGGTGGCGGAGGTCTCAGAAAATGCGAGCGTGCGCGCGGCGCGAGCCAGTTACGAAGAAGCCCGCAAAAAACAGCGCTACCACTTGTGATAACGGCGGCCTCGTGAGGAGTAATTCGAGATGTCCAGAAGGCTGGAAAACTTCGTGGATGGTACTTGGCGAGCCTCGCGCGCAGCGGAGGCTTTGAAGGTCCTCAACCCGGCTTCCGCGCAAGTCCTGGCGGAGGTTCCCCTCTCGCCGGCAGAGGAAGTGGGTGCAGCGGCGGTGGCGGCGCAGAAGGCGTTTGAGGGTTGGAGGCGCACGCCGGCCGGCGAGCGGATCCAGCCTTTGTTTCGGCTCAAGACTCTACTTGAGGATAACCTGAAGGACTTGGCGCGCACCGTTACCGAGGAGTGTGGGAAGACTTTTGCCGAAAGTGTCGGGGAATTGCGGCGTGCCATCGAGAACGTGGAAGTGGCCTGCGGCGTCCCTTCCCTGATGCAAGGATCAAATAGTGAGGATATCGCGGCAGGGATCGACGAGCACATGATCCGGCAGCCGCTGGGCGTGGTTGCTGCCATCACCCCTTTCAACTTTCCGGCCATGATCCCTTTCTGGTTCATGCCGAATGCCCTGGCCACGGGGAACTGCTTTATTCTGAAACCTTCTGAGCGGGTGCCGTTGAGTTCCAACCAGGTATTCCATCTGCTCGAAGCCGCCGGGTTCCCGCCGGGCGTGGTGCAACTGGTAAACGGCGGCAAGGAGACGGTCAACGCCCTGCTTGACCATCCCGCGATTCGGGCAATCAGCTTTGTGGGCTCCACCGCAACCGCACGTTACATTTACAGCCGCGCCGCGGCCAACGGCAAGCGCGCCCAATGCCAGGGAGGAGCCAAGAACCCGGTAGTGGTCATGCCGGATGCCGATATGGAAATGACCACGCGGATTCTGGCGGATTCGGCCTTTGGTTGCGCCGGCCAGCGCTGCCTGGCGGCCTCGGTAGCCATCACCGTAGGCGGCGCCGAGAAAGTGCTGGCGGAACAGATGGCCCATGCTGCCCGCAATCGCAAGGTGGGTTACGGCCTGGATGAGGGTGTGGAGATGGGGCCGGTCATCTCGGCCGAGAGCCAGGCACGGATCGAAGCGTTGATTGGGCAAGGCGAGCGCGAAGGGGGCCGCTTGCTCGTGGATGGACGGGGCAAGAAAGTGAAGAATTACGGGGACGGCTTCTTCGTTTTCCCGACCATCATGGAGGGCATTCCGCCGCAGGGCGAGATCGCCCGCACGGAGATCTTCGGTCCGGTACTGAGCCTGATGCATGCCGCTTCGATTGACGAAGCGGTCGAGATGGTGAATGCCCGCAGCTACGGCAACATGGCTTGCATCTTCACGAGCGACGGGGCCAGCGCCCGGCATTTCCGTTACGAGGTCAACGCGGGAAACGTGGGCATTAACGTGGGCGTGGCGGCGCCGATAGCGTTTTTCCCCTTCAGCGGCTGGGGAGACAGTTTCTTTGGTGACCTCCACGCCCAGGCGCGCCACGGCGTGGAGTTTTACACGCAGACCAAGGTGGTGGTCGAGCGCTGGCCCAAGAAGTGGAGCAGGAAGTTTTAGTGTCGTGTCTCAGAAGTTCGTTGGTGAAGTCAGCCCGCAAGCCGGGAGGAGAGAACATGGCAGCATTGCGTGTGGGGAACGCCCCTTGTTCCTGGGGCACGCTGGAGTTTGAGGAAGCCCAAGCGGAACAGATCCCGTACGGCCGCATGCTGGACGAGTTGGCCGAAACAGGTTACACCGGGACAGAATTGGGCGACTGGGGATATATGCCCACCGACCCCGCCGTGCTCAGATCCGAACTGAGTCGACGCGGCTTGGTGATGCTGGGGGCGTTTGTGCCTGTGACTTTGAAAGACCCGGCTGCGCACGGAGCGGGTGTGGTGAGCGCGCTCAAGACCGCGCGGTTGCTGGCAGCCGTGGCCACGGACCCGAAACCCTACCTGGTGCTGGCGGACAACAATTGCTCCGTCCCCGAACGCACCCGCAACGCCGGTCGGATCACCCCTGAACTGGGCTTGAGTCCCGCGGAATGGAAAACCTTTGCCGAGGGTGCGAATAAAGTGGCCGGCGCGGTGCGCGCGGCGACCGGACTGCGGACGGTCTTTCACCACCACTCGGCAGGCTACGTCGAGACCCCGGAAGAGATCGCCGGCTTTCTGGAACTGACCGACCCGGAATTGGTGGGGCTGGTGTTTGATTGCGGCCACTACGCTTACGGGGCGGGTGACTTCGATGTGATCAAAGGACTGGAACGCTTCCAGAAGCGGGTGTGGTACATCCACTTTAAGGATTGCCAGCCGGAGGTGGCCGGCCGGGCGCGAGCGGAACATTGGGACTACTTCCAGGCGCTGCGGCACGGCGTCTTTTGCGAATTAGGCAAGGGTTCCGTAGACTTCCCCGCGGTGCTGCGCTGGCTGAAGGCCAACCGTTACGACGGGTACACGCTCGTCGAGCAGGACGTCCTGCCCGGAATGGGCACGCCGAAGGAGAGCGCGCGGCGCAACCGGGATTACCTGCGCTCGATCGAGCCAAACTACGCGTGACTTTTGACCCAGGAGGACCACAATGAGCAAACCTAAACTTCATATCGGTATCATCGGAGCCGGGAGGATCGGGGCGGTGCACGCTGCGACCCTTGCCTTCCGGTTGCCCGAGGCCGTGCCGCTGGTCATCGCGGACATCAACCGCCCGGCGGCAGAAGAAGTGGCCGCGCGCTGCGGCATCCCGCGAGTAGCCGAGAGCGCTGAGGAGGTCCTCGCGGACCCCGAGATCAAGGCCGTGCTGATTTGTTCGTCGACCGATACGCACGCGGATCTGATCGTGGCCGCGGCAGGCGCGGGCAAACACATCTTCTGCGAGAAGCCCATCGACCATAGCCTGGAGAAGATTGATCGGGCCCTGGCGGCGGTGGGCAGGGCCGGAGTCCAGTTGCAGGTCGGGTTCAACCGGCGATTCGATGCCAATTTCGCCCGCGTACGCAAGGCGGTCGAAAGCGGCGAGATCGGGACGCCCCAGTTGCTTCACATCATCAGCCGCGACCCCGAGCCCCCGCCCATTTCCTATGTTAAAGTCTCCGGGGGCATCTTCCTGGACATGACCATCCACGACTTCGATATGGCCCGCTTCCTGATTGGGAGTGAGGTGGAAGAGGTGTTCACCGCCGCCGGGGTGAGCGTGGACCCGGGCATCGGTGCGGCGGGCGACCTGGACACGGCCGTGGTCGTACTGCGGTTCAAGAACGGCGTGATCGGGACAATTGACAATTGCCGCAAGGCCGTCTATGGATACGACCAGCGGGCGGAGGTCCTGGGCAGCGGGGGTGCGGTCTCCACCGGCAACTGCTATCCGAACCAGGCGGTGGTCTCGACCGCCAGCGCCGTCCGGCGAGACTTGCCGCTGCACTTTTTCATGGACCGTTACGCGGAGAGCTTCGCCAATGAGCTCCAGGCCTTTGTGAAAGCTGTGTTGGAAGGCAGCCCTACTCCCGTAAGCGGAGTTGATGGACGTATCCCGGTGGTGATGGGGCTGGCGGCCCGCAAGTCGCACGACGAGCACCGCGCCGTGCGGCTGGAGGAAATTCGAGGGCACCACGGCAACCAGCAGCCTTACTTGGTTCCCGCCATGCGCCGTCACACATAGCAGGTTCAGCGCTCGAGTTGTCTGGCCACCATCCGGCTTCGGGAGGTTCCCTTTGAAAAGATCAACCGCCAAGGCGATATTGACCGACGGGTTTCCATTGTCCGCGGGGCGGCTTATGCTCAGCATCAGCCGCGCAAGATCGAACCGAATGGCGAATACATCTAGCAGGACCAGGGAATCCAAACGTTTCGGATGGTGCTCGCGCCGCACGCGGGCGCATGGCAGGACGCCGGCGTCGTGCACCTGGCGGAAGAACTGACGGCGCCCATGCCGGTTCTCCATCAGGAAATCCACCAAGGCACACGCGCGCAGTCCGCTTCCTTCCCCTCCATGGACGTGCCCTATATCGTGGAAGCAAGCTGCGGCCGCGAACATCCACAGCGCCGAAGGCTGGGAAGAACTATTGCTGCCGGAGGTCGAACGGCAGCAACGAATGGGAAAGGAGGTTGCGTTCCGGCGTGGCGCGGCCTTTGAGAGGAACGACTATGGGAAAAGTCCTGAAATACAAGGAAAGCAGATGACGAAGCTGCAGGCTAGTCGACCTCCCATTGCCGGGACGCAAGACAGAGGCATCGAGCGAGCCTACCAGCCCTGGCAGGTTCGCATTTTCACCGCAACTTGGCTCGCCTACGCAGGCTACTACTTCTGTAGGAAACCCTTCTACGTGGTCAAAGCCGACATGGGCCTGGCGTTTGGATTATCCTCCGTGCAACTGGGCCACCTGGGAACCGCCTACCTCGCCGCGTACGCCATCGGACAGTTCTCGAGCGCCTATTTCGGAAGGAAGCTGGGGCCGAAGCTGCTCCTGCTCGCAGGCATCGCGATCTCGGTCGCGTGCAATTTCATCTTTGGAGTCGCGAACGGTTTCTGGACGCTCATGCTCTTCCTGGCCATCAACGGCATCGTGCAAGGGACCGGCTGGCCGGGCTGCATAGGAAGCCTCGCCTTCTGGTTCCGGCGGGATCAAAGGGGAAGCATCCTCGGGGTCTGGTCCACCTGTTACACCGTGGGCTCGTTGGTGTCAACCGCATTTGCCGCCTACCTGCTCGGGCGGGCAGGATGGCGCTGGTCCTACTTCGGGTGCGCACTCGTTCTTCTCGCCGTGTGGGCTTGCGTACTTCTGCTGCACCCGAACCGGCCGGAAAACGTCGGGTTGTCGCCAATCGAAGAAGATGATGGGACGGAGGCTGGGGACCCGCCCAAACAGACGGCGGAGCTGGCAGAAACCCGCCAGGGCATGCAGGGGCTCGGCTGGACACCGGATGTGGTCACGACCATCATCACCATGGGTGTCGCCTACTTCGCAATCAAATTCCTTCGTTATGCGCTCTGGAGCTGGGCCCCTTTCTTCTTGCGCCAGAATTTCCAGCTCTCGGGCGCCCAGGCGGGCTACCTGTCGACCGTATTCGAGGTTTGCGGATTCATCGGCGTGCTCACCTCCGGGGTGGCTTCCGACAAACTCTTCCATGGGCGCCGCGCCTTCCTTGCCTTCGCCATGCTTGCGATGATGACACTCTCGTTCCTCCTCATGACAACCCTGGGCGCGAAAAGCCTCTTCTTTTTCACGCTGTCATTGGGGCTGGCGGGCTTCATGCTCTTCGGCCCCGATTCGCTGCTGTCGGGTGTGGGCGCGATCGACGTAGGCTCGAGGCGGGGGGCGCTCGCCGCCGCCGGGATTATCAACGGAATGGGATCGATCGGCCCCATTTTCCAGGAAGAGCTCATCGGCTGGATGTACAAGGCCTCGGGCCAGAGCATTTCTCCTATCCTCGTCATGCTCCTGTGCATGGCTGGGGCGGGTACCTTCGTTGCCTTCCTTCTCTGGATGAGGGCGCGAAAAGGGAAGGCTTACCTCTAGCGAACAGTGAAGACGGCCGCCGGAACTCGACCACGGGCTGGTCCGTGGGGTGAACTCGCGCGACCGCTACGGGCTGGATCTGGAAGTGACGGCCTCAGCCCAGTTGGGGAAGGACCCGGGGGAGACGGTTACGCACGGTCGCCGGTGGTGGGACTATTTGATCATTGCTCTGGCTACTGGTGCTTTTGTTTGGCTGGCCCGTTACGCGACCCACCCGCCCCTCGCCATGGCCGCAACCTGGATTGCAGCGCTCGTGCTCGCCATGCTGGCTTTTCTGGTCGGATGCGGCTGGCTCCTTTGGAAATTCATCCGATTTTCCTGAAGGTTGCATGACCAGGTGCGGAGAATTCCGGGGGAGAGTGGCGACAGCGACGTGGGCGCCAGGACTCCTCTATTCCGTGGGGATGTCCCCCGGCATTGCCTGGGGGATATTTACTTCTGGTCAGGGTTGGGTAGCATGAACTCCCGGATCTGGCCAGCCAGATCGTGACAAGCCCCGATGAATTGGCGCAAGGTGCGCCGGGTGGGCGGAAAGTCGTCGAAGTCGTCGTGCGACAACCCTTCTTCTTCGTAGGCCCGCCGGAAGTCATCAAACTTCCGCAACAATGCCTCCACAATTTTCGGATCCACCGGCTTGTCGATGCGCGGTACGACCTCGACGTCGCTGGCGTTGTAACGGAGCTGCCATTTGTAGGGCGGGGAGATGACCACATCCCCTCCGATGAATTCGCTCCAATGCAGGTGATTGCGGAATGCCGCCGAAAGAAGCCGGACCCGGTAGCCGCGTTCCTGGAAGAGGCGATAGGTTTTCTTGAACACGGCTACGCCGGCCCACTCCAAATACCCAGGATCAGTGGTGATGTCTTGCTTTTCCATCACCACCTTAAGCCAGTCATCCAGCCTGCCCACCATGATCGTGCATACCGGCCCCATGCTGGCGATGTCCAGACCTTCTCTCTCCCGCCGTTGCAGCCCTCGTTCCAGCGCTTCGGCCACGGCAATGCACTGCGGCAGGCTGAAGCAAACCGTGGCATTGATGCTCACTCCCCTGTAGGTAGCTTCCTCGATGGCGGGAATGCCCGCCCGGGTCACAGGGATTTTCACAATCATGTTCGGCGCGAGCTGGCTGAAGCGAACTGCCTGCTCAACGATGGCCTCCGAGTTCCGGTAGAAGTGCGGGTCAGTTTGGATTGAAAGCCTGCCGTTTTTCCCCCCGCTCTGATCGAAGATCGGCTTCAGAAGCGCGGCCCCCCTGGCCGATATCTCCTCTACCACCTTCCAGCCGATCTCTTCCTCCGTAGCCGTAGCCATTTGTCGGATCAATTGCCGAATGCGATTCTCCCAGAGGTGCATTTCCTTCTTCAGCACCTCCGTCACAATGACCGGGTTGCAGGTGGCGCCCACCGCCCCGTGTTCGAGGGAGTAGGTCAACTCCTGAACCGATGCCGAGTCGTTCCATAGGCAGGTGGGGGTGGTCTGGGTCATCTCGTGCAAAGGGCTCTTGTAGGCTGTTCGTTCACTCATGGCTTTCTTCCAAGGTTGATTTCCTTTCTAGTGTTGTGCCTCTCAAATAGGTTTACAGACGTAGCGCCGCCCTTTAGGGCGGCATGCCGGGCTAAAGCCCGGCGCTACGAAGGCATCCGCTCACTCCACAGCATAGTCGTGACACGCATCCCTGTCCTTCGCCGGGCCGTTCCAGCCCGCCCGTCAGCCTCCCGCCGGTCTGTCCCCATCCTCAATGGTGCCCTCCTTGGGGGATGCTAAGCGCTTAGAGAATTATGATCAATTTCTGCACCGTGTCAAGGGATTCGCAGGGTGCGGGGGAACTATCGATGCTCCTGGAATCCCCCGGCGGCTCTGCCCTGGATGAATCGTCTAAGCCCACAAACCGTGGGTGCAGGAACACCTCTGCGGTAGTCACGGATGGTCCCCTGTGCTGCCGGATGCTATACTACCTCTCCTCAAAGAAGATTCGTTCCCGTGTGGAAGCAGTCGAAGCTCCGTGAAACCTGATGGCTTGGTCGAGTAGAGGAAGAATGACACATTCGAGGAGGCCGAAACCCAACAAAGCCGCTAGTATTTATGATGTAGCCCAGGCGGCTCGAGTTTCGGTCTTTACCGTTTCCGCAGTCGTCAACAAGAAGAGTCATGTTGGCAAGAAACTTCGCGAACGTGTGGAAGCGGCTATTCAAGAGCTTCACTACCGACCCAATCTGCTGGCCCGAAGCTTGGCCAAGCAACGAACGTACACGATCGGCATGGTCGTCCCCGATATTGCTAACCCCTTTTTCCCCTCGGTCGTCCGGGGCGCGGAGGATGCTGCACAAAAGCACGGTTACAACCTGTTGCTTTGTAATAGCGACGACACCCTGGAGAAAGAGGAAAGCGCGCTGGAATTGCTGCTTTCGAAGCGAGTCGATGGGATATTGCTCACCAAGACGGCCCAGGACTTTACTCCGTCTATGCGCCGAATGATCGCCGAGGTGAACACGCCGTTTGTGCTTCTCATGCGCACCTACCCCAAGTTGACCAAAGACGCGGTGATCACTGACGACTACCGGGGCGCTTATGAGGCGGTCTGCCAATTGGCGCGAGCCGGTCATCGCCGGATCGCACTGGTGGGGGGGCCCCTCAAGGTGAGCAATGGGAAAGCCCGCTGGCAGGGGTTTCGAGATGCACTGGAGGCGAAGGGGCTCCCCTACGAACCGGAACTGGTGGTGGAAGGAGACTACCGGATCGAGTCAGGCTACCGGGGCGGGCATGCGTTGCTTTCGCGACGGCCGGATGGGGTTTACGTCGCCAACTATCTTATGACGGTGGGGTTCCTGAAGGCCGCTGACGAAATGGGATTGCGGTGCCCGGAGGATTTTGGACTCGTGAGCTTCGATGATTACCCCTGGCTTGCCTTGTTTCGCCCCCGCCTGACCACCGTGGAACTTCCCAAATACCAGGTAGGCTTCGAAGCGGCGAAATTGCTGCTGGAAAAGATCGCGACCCAGCGCAGCCACGGCGTGGTGAGGAAGTTGATGCCCGAGCTGCGGGTTCGCGACTCCTGTGGCTTCCGGCTCCACACGGCGAAAATGCACTCCGATGACTCTGTCTTCCCCGTGAATCCTGGGTAAAGATAAGTTGTTGACAGGCGAAAAGGTTTCCTGTATTCATTTCTAATCGCTTAGCGGAGCTTGGCATGAACCAAAATGACAACCTTGTCCACTCACGAAATCTCGCTTCAGATCAGCCTGTTGAACTGCTCAGGCTCCCGCGAGAGGAAGCGGGTTGGCAGTGGATGAGCTTTTTTGTGAGACGATTGACGCCCGGGATGGTCTGGGAGTTTGAAACCAAGAACGAAGAAGTAATCCTCGTTCTTCTGGGGGGGCAATGCCTGGCAAACTGGGGTAAAGGCGAAGTAAGCATTGGACAGCGAAAGAACGTCTTTGATGGGTTTCCCTATGCGCTTTATCTTCCTTCAAGCACTCAAGTCATTCTCAAAGCCCAAACCATTTGCGAGGTGGCCGAGTGTAGGGTTCCCTCTGACGCTCCTCTCGAGCCCAAGCTCATCACTCCGCGGGATGTCGTCAGCAGTCTGCGGGGAGGCGAGAACACTTCACGCCAAATCGTTGACATCATCCGGCCAGAGTTTCCGGCCGACCGCTTGATCGTTGTGGAGGTCTACACTCCGGGTGGAAACTGGTCGAGCTACCCTCCCCACAAGCACGATGTCCACAATCCCCCACAGGAAGTTGACCTCGACGAGATTTACTACTACAAAATTGGCCATCCTGAAGGCTTCGCCTTTCAAAACCTTTATAATCCTCGCACCGCTCGAGATCTGATTCTGAAGGTTCGGGACGGAGATGCTGTCCTCGTCCGGGACGGGTACCATCCCGTTGTGGCCGGCCCCGGATACGACGTCTATTATTTGAACTTCCTCGCCGGGACCTCCCGAACCATGGCGGTGGTTGAAGACCCGGAACGTGTCTGGGTACGCTCAACCTGGAAGCAACCGGATGTGCGCCTACCTCTCGTGCGGGGTTAAGTTCTGGAAAACGGCCTCCAACGCCGTAGCGTCCAAAAACTCACTGGAACCCGACGGTGGTCGTGAGCCGCCGTGGTTAGAGGTTCTGTCGCAGGGACCACCGTGTCCATTAACGCCATCTCCTCTTGCTGTGGCGAGACCTAACCACTTGTCTTTTCAACAACATTCCCGTATCCTACGGCTAAGTACATTTGTTTTCATACACATCCAAGCTTCGCCCCCAAGTTTTCCACAGCGGTTCTTTGTTTTCAATAACATTCCCGCATCGTTCCGTCAGAAAAGAGTTCTTTCCGAAGTGCACCCCACCGCCAAAAGTTGACGGTTGGCAAAAGAAGCCTGCCAACAAATCGTTTTCCGCGACTTCGGGGGATGCTCGTCGCCAGGATGGGCAGGGGCGCTCGGGTGGAGGCAGTTCTTGTGGCCATACCACGTCGTAATCATACGCTAGAATGCTAGCTCATGATTTGAAATTTGTCAAGCATTAATTAACGGGCCTGTAGCTCAGCAGCATGGAGCGACGGTTTCCTAAACCGCAGGTCACGGGTTCGAATCCGCTCAGGGCCTATTTTCAATAACTTACGGTGTGAAATTCGATGAAAGAGCTACGGTCCAAAGAGCGCCGGGAGTCCAGGTCTACCGCAGGTACCATCAGGTTTCTCAATAATTTGGCACAGTTCTCTGACCCTGCGTCGCAGCTTCAGTCACAGTTAGCAGCGGAGAGGGTGTGCTCCGCGATGATTGCGGTCTGTAAAGGGCGCGCTACACTGAGTGGCTCTTAGCGATGTTACTAGCTCGCTCCTAATTTCTGAAACTGCGTGCGCTGCAATTCTGGCGAGGGACACGGGTCAATGGCATCGCGTGAAGCCTCCCACTGCAGGCAGGAGGATCGAAATGATTACAACATTGTGTGCTTATATTAAGTATAATGATAGTAGCGATAGTGGTTGAGGATAATTCCGCGATGATTCCTTTCTACCAACACGTCTACCAAACACTGACCGAGCGCATCAATAGCGGGGTCTATGCTCGCGGTACGATGCTGCCTTCTGAGGCGCAGTTGCGCAAGGAATTTGGTGTCAGCCTGATTACCATGCGTCGTGCCTTGCACGAGCTCGCACTCGACGGTCTCGTGGTTTCTCGCCAAGGAATTGGCAACTTCGTCCGCGAGCGGCCGCGTGACGGCGTGATTATCGGGCTCTCGAATTTCACGTCTTCTGTAGCCTCAGGCCGCCTGCGCTTGGTTCGGACGCTGCTTGCCGACGAGCTAATCCCTGCGTCGCCCCCACTGGCCGAGAAACTAAGTGTGCAGGCAGGCTCAAAGCTTCGCCATCTGGTGCGGCTCGATTCCGAAGGCGGAGCACCACTGTCTGTGGATGAGGTCTTCATGCCCCCGGCCCGCGCTCGGGTGATTGACGAGGCGATGGCTGCATCACCCCTCTTCATGCACCTCTGGCAACAGAAGACCCGCACAAACCTAGTTCGCACGTACTACGAGATCACCGTCAACATGCCCACCATGGAAGAACAGGAACAGTTGCAGATCAATTCCGAGGTGCCGGTGCTCGTGACCAGTGAGACCATAATGGACTCGACCGAGAAAACGATCATGAACGTCGTCACGCACTACCGCGGCGACCGTTGCCGCTTGTCGGGGATCGTACTCCTGGCCCAGAAGAAAACCAAACAAGGCATCGTAGGAGAGTAGGGCTCACCGCCGTCTATTGAAATCAGCTTGAGTGCGAATAGAAGAAATGTGCACAGACAGAAATAGCTTGACAACAGCCATACATTATAATAAGTATAATGACCGCGAATGGAGAGTAACAATTGCGGTAAACGGTATGGTCACTACAGTTCGGGTCGGGCAAGGCTGATCGTAGCAGATCTCCTTGCATTATTGACCATTTGCAGTCTGCCCTCTGCCTTTGGATAGATGGCCCGGTTCGTCGGAAGTGTCATCGATCCTACGAGCGCGACAATTCCGAATGCGAGAGTGGTGGCAACAAACGGCGCAACTGGCACATCCGCTCGTGCGGTCACCAATGGTGCGGGGCAGTATGTGATCCCTGATTTAGTTCCTGGAGACTACAGCGTTAGAGGGGAAAAGACTGGTTTCGTTAAGAAGACGATAACCGGCATCGCCCTCCAAGTTGGTCAAATGGGCGAGATCGATTTTCCCCTTGAAATAGGAGCAGTGACGCAATCCGTCCAAGTCGGAGGTTAATTCCGATGAACCTTCTAACAACGTTGAAAGGCTCGTTGCTCGAATCATTCTTCCCAGCCGCATGGGATCTAGCTGAGTGGGATGCTTGCGTGGCAGAGGACCCGACCGCCATCTTTGACCGGCAACCAAAATGGCATAATGGATTTTCCCTCCGCATGGCCAGTAGTGTGGCAGATTTTGACGTGATGTTGGGCCACGAGCTGGCCCTGGAAATTCGGCGCAGTCATGAAGCCAGCCGTAATCTGGTCCTGATTTTACCCGTGGGCCCGATGGGCATGTACCGGTGGACGGTCTATTTCCTTCGCGATTGGAACATTTCCTGCGACCACGTCTTCGGCTTCAATATGGACGAGTGGAGCGACAGGGAGGGTAACACGCTTGCTCGTGACAGTCCCGGGGCTTTCCAGAGCGCCATGGAGACTGCATTCTATGGCCCCCTCGCGAGCCTCACCGTGCCGCCCGGGCAGCGCTTTTTTGCCACTAGGCACCAGCTCCCCGAGTACCCGGACCGGATCGGTGCGCTGCGCAAAGGAGGGGCGAAGCTGGTGGTGGTTTATGGCATTGGGCGCGCCTGCCATATTGCCTTTTGGGAACCTCAATTTGGAAGCGAGTTCGCGACCGATGATGCCTGGCGCAGGCAGACCCATCGCTTGGGCGCCAAGCTGCATCCGTTGACTATTGAACAGAATGCCATTACCAGCTTCAGCAGCCGGACGACACTCGTGCCTGCTTTCGCCAACACGATAGGCCCCGCCTTCTTCACGCACGCGGACTTCGCCATTGGTGGCGCAGATGGTGAATTGAGTCGCGGAATGCAGTGGCAAGGGCTGTCATTGTGGGTCACGCTGCGGCACAAGATGAGCCGCCATATACCTTCCACTTGGATGCCGGCCCAGCCGGGAGTCCTTTACTTTACAAAGGCGTTGGCCGGTCCTTTGGTTGCGAACATCAATTGATGTCAAAACCTACGCGGACGCCTCGTGGGCTTGTGATGATGGCGCCTCCTGATTACGCTGAGATTGCCGCTGGTGAATCCAAGTTCTGTCTGAAGGAGCTGGGCTTGGAGTTGCGAGTCGCAACGATGGGGGCAGGAGATTAGGGTTTATCATCCCTCCGAAGGGAGGAGGTCTCGCGTATCGTCTACACTGAGGCTCGATCGCCGACGGATTCCCTGAGTGCTTGGGCACCCAACAGTTCATTCGCAAGGGCGGCGAAGCCGAGGACACGCGACGACTGGATGCCGCGGCGGCAGAAATCACAACGGAGCAGGGCCTCGCTCTGCTCCGCAAGGTAAATCAACTCATCAAAAGGGAATAATATCATGGGTATTCTAAAGACAAAGGAACTGGCCATCGACGGCGGGACCCCTGTGCTCGAGCGACGGGACTACCACAACTGGCCGATCATCACGCCGGATGACCGCCGCCTGATCAAGGCGGTCTTAGACGCCGGTATCCTGGCCGGCGCCACCGCCCCGCAGGTAAAGGCCCTCGAGAAAGAGTGGGCAGAATATATCGGCACGAAATATTGCCTGACGACGTGCAGTGGAACTGCGGCTCTGCACATGTCGCTCGCCGCCGTAGGTATCGCGCCTGGAGACGAAGTCATTACTTCCGCGTTCACCTTTCTCGCCTCGGCTTCTTGCGCGCTGCACCAGAATGCTATTCCTGTTTTTGTGGACATCGACCCCCGGACCTACTGCATCGACCCGGCGAAGCTTGAAGCCGCTATCAACGAGCGGACGAAGGCCATCATTCCCGTGCACATCCAAGGCTGCCCCGCCGATATGGATCCCATTCTGGCGATCGCGAAGAAACACAACCTGTTTGTGATCGAAGATGCCTGCCAGGCGCACGGCGCTATGTACAAAGGGAAGAATGTTGGCTCCTTCGGTCACACCGGCACCTTCAGCCTGAACAATTTCAAAAACCTCTGTGGCGGAGAGGGCGGTTTCTTTAACACAGACGACGAAGTATTTCTGAATAAGGGACTACTCCTGCGCTGCTTCGGCGACGAGGTCGACGAGGGCAGCCAGCGGCGCATTTACAACGCCTCGATCCTCGGTTACATGTATCGCAACCAGGAACTGCCGGCGGCGCTGGCGCGCGCACAACTCCTGCACCTGGACCAAAACAACGCCGTCCGCATCGCCAACGCCGACTATCTCACGCAAGAACTCAGCAAGATTCCGGGCGTGGTCCCACCCTACTGCCCGCCTGACTGCAAGCACGTCTACTTCATGTATAACGTTCGGTTCGATCCCCAAGCTGCGGGTGTTGATTGCGAGCCGCGCCGCTTCCGAATCGCCATCGAGAAGGCGCTGTACAAAGAGGGTGTCCTGGTCGGTCAATGGCAGACCATGCCGGTCCCGGCGCAGGACTTGTTCCAAACGCAGCTCGGTTACGGTGGATCTCACCATCCGTGGGCGATCAATGAGGCCAAAGGAGTCAAGTACGATTACTGCGCCGACAAATACCCTGTGGCAAAACAATTGTGCGATACCTATACGATTGTGCATGGCATCCATGCGCCGAACGGCAAAGAGCTGATGGACAAAATCCTCACGGCCTTCCATCGGGTGTTCGGGGATCTCGATGCGGCGATCGCCCACGCCGACGACGCGATTTACCCCGGGGCCGACGGCAAGCTCTACGGCGCCGGATAGCACAAAAAGGCGCGGCCTCAGAGCACTGGTACTTTCGGAGGGGCATCACCAAGAAGGGGCCAATATATGAAAAGCAAGGGATTATGGGGTAAGAAATTCCTGGAGATCCAGGAACGCACGCTCGACATCGGCGAGCCAGACGATGACCACGTGATCGTAAAGGTCCGTGCCTGCGGCGTCTGCGGAACCGACATAAACTTCGTCCGCGACTGGGCCGATGATCCGATGCCACTCGGGCATGAGATCGCGGCGGAGGTTGTCGAGGTGGGAGAGAACGTAACGAGCGTCGAGCCCGGCGATCACGTAATCGTGGAAGACTGCACGATGTGTGGAATCTGTAAGGACTGCAAGAGCGGCCAACCGCAATTCTGCCGCAACATGTACAACATGGAAGGCCAGCCCGGTATGGCCGAGTACATCTCGGTCCGGTTCAACTGCCTCGATAAATTCGAGGGCCTCGATTTCAAGTGGGCTTGCTTGACCGAGCCGCTCGCCGTTTCGCTGACTTCGGTGCTCAACGCGGAGATCCCGCTGGGCGGCAGTGTCGTCGTCCTTGGCTCTGGTCCACTCGGGCTGATGGCGGCACAGCTGGCCAAGGTGCGCGGCGCGGGGTTCGTTGCGATTACCGGCCTGATGGCTGACAACCCGCAGGCAAAAGCGCGCCTTGAGCTTGCGCAGGAACTCGGCTGCGATTTAGTCATCGAAGTGGGCAAGCAGAGCGTTGCAGACGAAATCAAGTCAAGATTCCCTGAAGGAGTGGACCGAGTTATCGTCAGTGCACCGCCTGAAAGTATGTACGACGCCTTAAAGGTGATTCGATTCGGCGGCATCATCACTTTCTTTGGCCTGCATTTCGGTGGTAAGAGCAAAATCGAAGTGGACGTGAATGATCTGATTTTCCGGAAGATCACGCTACGGCCCACGTTTGCCGAGCCAGCCATCAACTTCCCCATTTCCTTTGGCCTGCTGCGCGACGGATTGGTGGACGCGAGCTCGATTGTCACGCACACTTTCGGCTTCGACCAGGCGAAGGAAGTGATGACCAGCATCGTGGATGGCAGCCGGCCCGTCATTAAGGCCGTAATGCTGCCCAACGGGTAGCAAGTTGCAATGGCCTTTTTGCCGCCAAGCGGCGGGCAAAAATGGCTAGCCAAAGAGCAAGGAGATCAAATCATGCCAATCTCGATCAGTGAGCAACTACGCGGTATTCTGCCCGCTTTGCCCACTCCCCTGACTGCGAGCGGCGAGGTGGATGTTCCAGGCCTCGAAAAGCTAGTCGACTATGTGGTCCGAGCGGGCGTGCACGGTCTGTGGGTGCTTGGGAGTACAAGTGAATTCCCTGCGCTGTCATCTGCGGACCGCAAGTTGGTCGTTGAGGTTACCTTAAATTGCGCGAAAGGCCGAGTTCCAGCGATTGTCGGCGCCATCGACAACGACCCGAGGAAGATAATCACAAACGCCGAGGCAGCGCAATCTGCAGGAGCGGCCGCGTGTTTTATGACCTTGCCATTCTACTTTACGGTTGATCAACAAGAGGCGATACGACACGTTCGCGAAATTACTGAAGCAGTTCCCTTACCCGTTGTTCTCTACGACAATCCCCCTTCGACAGGAATAAAACTCACTGTTGAAACTCTCCTGGAAATGGCCGAATGCCCCAACCTTATAGGGCTCAAAGACAGTGCCTGCGATTTTGTTAGGTTTCAGAATTTCCTCGTGACGATCAGGAAGAAACGACCCTTCAAAGTCTTTCAAGGCATCGACCAACTGGTAGCAGCAAGCCTGATGATGGGGGCTGATGGTGCAATAGCAGCCTTGGCAAGCGTTGCACCAAACCTGTTCGTCAAGATATACCAGGCTGCGGCGGCGAATGAGCTGACCAACTTGATTACCTTACAGGGCCAACTGCTTCGATTGTGCAAATTGTATGCGATAGGTGGCGAATGGACAGATGGGGCGTTCTTCGCGGGAATGAAAGCAGCTCTACAGGTGCTGGGAATTTGTGGGCGGACCGTATCTCGCCCATTTCGTGCGATGCCCAAAGAGAAGATGAAGGACGTCGAGAAACTATTGAAAGAGTGCGGAATCTCTGACGCCAGGGTCTAGTGCAGGCCCCCTTACACATGGGATCGGGGGAGAAGAGAAGTAACAGAAAGGGATCTCATGCCCCTCTCAAACCAGATTTCACCGTCATGCGCAATAGCTTATGATGCCATGTTCGGCTACGTGCGTAACACGTGAGGTGGACTCGGTCCAGAGCTGCTAACACAATTTTCGCAGTGGAGTAATTCAAAGAGGCGCGCCACAAGCGTGCCTTCTGGCAGGCGGATCATCTACGAAATCGTGACCACGTCACCCCGATCGACCATGGGACAAGCAAAAACCGAGATCGACGCAGCAAGTGAGAGCAGGACTAGAGGCCGAGTTGTGCGCGGCCTGAGGTGGCGGATCTGCGTCCTGCTATTCGCTTCGACCATGATCAACTACATGGACAGGCAAAGTCTGGCGGCGCTGGCACCGTTTCTCATGATCAGGTTTCAGTGGCGCAATCAGGACTTCGCGTGGGTTCTGATTGCTTTCCGGGTGGCGTATGCGTTCGGTCAAACGATTATGGGTTGTCTGATTGATCGGGTTGGAACGCGCAAGGGACTGACGATTTCAGTTGCCTGGTATTCGACGGTCGCAGCTCTGACGTCGCTTGCCACTGGGTTACGCAGCCTTTGCGTCTTCCGGTTCTTGCTTGGTTTCGGCGAATCCGCCAACTGGCCCGCCGCAGGCAAAGCTGTTGCCGAGTGGTTCCCTACTCGGGAGCGCGGTTGGGCGGTCGCCATGTTTGACAGCGGATCTTCTGTCGGAGGTGCACTTGTACCGTTCATTGTAGTGTGGTTATACGGCAAGTTTGGGAGTTGGAGATTGGTGTTTGCCGTCACTGGGATGCTAGGTTTCGTGTGGTTGGCTCTGTGGAGATTACTCTACTATCGGCCGGAGATTCATCCCCGGATTTCCAAGGAAGAAAGGGACATGATCTTGAGGGATAAGGAGGAAAGCGATCGAGTGGGGAACGGGAACTTGCATTCTCCGAGTTTGCGTGAACTTCTAAGGCTCCCCCGGACCTGGGGCATTGTTTTAGGCCGATTCTTCATGGATCCAGTATTCTTCTTCATAATGGAGTGGTTTGCTATCGTGTTGGTAGCAAAGGGCATTAGAGTTGAAACGAGTGTCCTGGCCTTTTGGGTACCGTTTGTTGCTTGTGATCTGGGTAATTTTGCTGGAGCTGGGATGTCAAGTTGGCTGATCCGGCGTGGCTGGCCAGCGGTTCGCTCGCGCAATACGGTGCTCACGTTGTCTGGGCTGGCTATGCTGGCTCTCATTCCTGCGATCTATGTCTCCAATTTGTTCCTGCTGACGATGCTTTTCGGGGTTTCGGCCTTTTCTTACGCGGCATGGCAAACCATGAATCTTGTTTTGCACACAGACTTGTACCCGAGCAGCGCCGTCGCCACGGTCAGCGGAATAAGTGGGACTGCCAGTGGTATAGGAACCGCCATCGTGACGTATCTGATCGGCTATGTGTCGGATCGTTACTCCTTTGGCCCAATCTTGATAGGAGCAGGCATTCTTCCATTAATCGCCACCGCCCTCACCTTGTTGTTGGTGCGAGGCGGAAAAGTGAATCGCGGCGGGTTGGTGCGGGAAGCTGGTCTATGAGTACATCGCCCAGGAGGAAGGTGAATCTGTTCATACGGGCACTCAAGATGCACCCGACAGCCTCACAAAGCTACGACCTTGCGCGTAGAACTACTTTACTCAACGTCAAATACGCATATTGAGAGAGGACTCACATGAGTATTACCATGCGCGTAATCCAGCGATTTGGTTTCAAGCATGAGGAAGATTTCATGGCACTCGAGAGGAAATTTGCGGAGCTAGAAGCAGCCCGAGCTGACTTCCCAAAAGGAAGGCGAATGCAACCCATTGCCGGCGCTGAGTGGCGGAACACACTGATTTGGGAATGCGAGTTTCCTGATCTGGATTCTGCGCAGAAGGCGCTGGACTTCTTTGCCGGCGATGCGGAGCACGACGTGCTATTTCGGCAACAACGGCCATTCTTTGAAGGGGTGAAAATAGAATTCTTCCGCAATCTTGTCTTTTGACGACGGACATGAATTAGACCCGTCCAGTCTGACGGGACTTGGGGGATGGCGCGTTCGCGGCGACGGCGAACGTTGACACGGGGGCAGTTCGGGCTCGCGCTCGTAGCATCGCCGATCGGGGTCAAAGAGGAACTTACTGTTTGCCTGAAGCGATCCGAGCGACAAACGTCCATTCCGACCGGCGGCGTGGCCCTTCAACCTGGCTCTCTCCACCGGCGCCAATGATTCTGTGACGCAGCCAAAAGAATTGATCGACAACAACAGCTTCTGGCATCGGCGTCGTCTCGGAGTAGCGCTCCGTGCCTAAATCAAGCTGCCATACCGTCTTTTCACCCGTGAAGAGAAAGACGCGGTCCCTGATCTTAAGGGAACACAAGGGTTGCATATCGGCGATGGTCTTCGGAAGGGGGAGCATGGCACTCCAGCTTTGCCGAGCGAAATTGTACTTCAGGACCTCGCTGAAGTTTGTGACGGGATCCTTGGAGTCAGACTGAAACATACCTCCGAACAGCCAAATCGACTTGCTGTCTGTAGTAGCAGCCGGTAGCCAGCGGCCTCGGCCTGGAAACGGGGCGAGTTGCCGCCAGCCTTTCACCGGGGAATCCGTATCGAACACCAACAGCGTGTTGGTCACGGTGTTGGTAGTGCAGCAAGTGCCCGCCGCGTCATAGGCTTCGAACGAAGTGGTGCCGCCAACCAAGTAGATCAGCCTTTTCACACTAACCGCTGACGCAAAAATGCGATCAGCGCTCATTTCCCCAAGAACGCTCCAAACGTATCGGGTGCCGACTTTGCCCAATGTGAAGATCTTGCGATTTACGCTACTGCCGGTATATCCACCGAGCACGAACAATTTGTTGTCAACCACAGTCGAAGCTGCATAACCCAAGCCTATGGGCAGGTCAGGCAGCCTTTCCCAATGCTGTGACGCCGGATCGAAAGCGTGTGTGCTGGCTGAGTAGCGTTTCTTAGTCCAATGGCCTTCGGTGCCGTCCCAGTATGTTCCTCCGGCAATTATTAGTTTGCCATCCACGACTCCCGCAGCGTATCCGGCCCGTGGTTCTGGGAAGGGAGCCGATTTGGCCCACTCCAAAGACACACTTGAAGAAGATTGTGCTTCAACTGTTATCCCTGCGTAAGCGAGCAAGCATATACTCAAAAAGGCGCTAGCGACGATTGTAGTCTTAGACACTTTCGCCATAAGTTGGCCGCATGAGGGGGAAGGCGAAGGGCAGCGCGAGGATTGTGCCGGTTCTCTCCTGTGGGAGAGGCATTTCACCTACCGCTGTTGGCCTTGTTGCAACAGCCTTCCCTCAAGTTCGTCTAACAGCTTCTTATGTATGGCCATCTCCTCTTGCGCTTTGTCATTCTCCCCCAGCCGACGGTAGCACTGCGCAATCTGGAAATGGATGGCAACCAGGTCAGGCTCAAACGTGGTGTGTGCTAATGATCGCTTCAGATACTCAAGCGCCTGTGGAATCTGTCCCTCTCCATATAGAATCTTCCCAAGATAGTAAAGCGCTCCGGCGTGGTTTGGATTGATCTGAAGAGCCCGTTCCAAATAATCTTTGGTTTGCAGGGGCTTACCCTGACGTATCAGGACAAGAGCGAAACCAAAATAAGGCTCCTCGCTTCTTGGGAAGCGCTCACGCATGGTGGCATAGATTCCCTGTGCTTGTTCAAACTCGCCACGACTGAGATAGACGTTCGCGAGCTGCATGTAGGCTTGCTGGTCTGCCGGGTTCAATCGGATCATCGATTGCAATGCGGGGATAGCTTCCTCGGACGCGCTATTGGCGACCGCGGCAGTGGCCAGGGTACGAAGGGTTTCCGGAGATTCAGGAAACTTCTCGACACCCGCCCGGGCACACAGCAACCCATCGTCCATGGCCCCAGCCCTAAGTTGGATTTGGACCAGCTCAACATAATAGGCAGGCTTCGGATCTAGCTTTATAGCTTGCCGGCAATCGTCGATAGCACTCCGCCACTCTTGGAGCCCCGCGTGGGCGGTTCCCGAAAGGGAAGCAGCCGCCGCTCCCTGTTGGCTGTCCCATTTCGGTGCGGGTGGGGAGGACAGCACCCTCAAGACGTCTTGGTATTGCTTTAACCTAAGGTACGCCTCCGCGAGCCGCAGACGTGCCGAGCCGTCCTGAGGGTCATGCTCAACAACCAAATCTAGCTCTTGCGCAGCACCGTCAAACGCGCCTTGCTCTAAAAGCAGTGTTCCAATTCTCTCCCTTAGCGCCCAGTCGGTCGGGGCAAGCAACTCCGCCTTTTTTAGCTCACTCAAAGCAGCCTTCTGCTCACCCAAAACCAACTCCACGGAAGCCAACGTCAGTCTGGGCTCAGGGCGATCCCACGCTAGAGAGATAACCTCGAAAAGGAGCGGCTTGGCCTTCTCAGGTTTGCCCGTGGCCGAGTAGCAGAGAGCCAGATTGTAAAGAGCGCTCCAGCCGTGATCTCCCAATTCCACGGCCTTCTCTAATTCCGCCGCCGCAGCTTCCATCTGCTGAGTTTGCATGTACACAATTCCGAGGTTGGCATGAGCCGGAAGGGAGGAGGGTCTCAGTTGTATCGCGTGGCGCAATGCGGTGATGGCGTCCTCGTTCTTTTCTAATCCCGCATAGGTGATTCCTAGCAGAACGTATGCGTCGGCTGACCGCGGCTCCTGTTGGATCACCTGTAAACAGATCGGTAAAGCCTTGCCGAAGCTGCCCTTTTGGATCAGGTCCTGCGCCCTTGACAAGTTGTGATTGTGGTTTGATTGTCCCCACAACCCGTGCGACAACACCTGGCAAGCTACGAAAAGCACCACTGCTGAGCGCACAAGAACCATTCGCAGCTTATGACTGAAGCTGGCAGGTATGCGAGTATCACACCCTAATATCATTACAGGAGCCTCAGGGATAGGGGCAGCCAGGAGCCCAGAGGCGGGCCTTCGGCTTCCTGCCTCACTGTTCCACTGTTTCCAAGATTGCACATCCGCCAACCTTACACGATACGTCTTGATTTCCAGCTATCCTGCCTTCCGGTTCGAGCCGATGCAGGAGCGAATTCCAACTTCACTTCATATTGGCTGTGGGTGTCTTAGGCTCTTCCTGACCGCTGGGTTCCCCAGCGTTGGGAACTTTTTGCAGCTTCAAGGGAGCGAGGCCTTCAGACTCCTTCAGGGTGAAGTAACAGTCAACCGGCAGACTGGTGATTTTCTCCACGAGCCCACTTGGCCATCGAATTTCCAACGACTCGACTTTCTCGCTACGGCCTAGCCCGAAGAGCAGGCGCTGATCACTTGCACTTTCATAGCTTCCCCCGCTCGTGGCCTGGTAATATCGTGTTTTCCCACCCGCGGTGAGCTTGATCCGGGCTCCTGTCCCATCCCGGTTACTTTTTGTGCCCACCAATTTAATCCCCAGCCAATGGTTCAGCGTCCCGCCATCGTTGCGCAGAAGTTCGGCGGGGCCACCGTTGTTGCTCACCAGCAGGTCGATGGCTCCGTCGTTATTGAAATCGCCTGCGGCGAGTCCCCTGCCCACGCGCTTCCGCGTAAAATCTTTCCCGAGCATTTCGGAGACATCAACAAACCGCGAACCCGCGTTCCACCACATAATTCGGGACTCCGCGTGCGAGACATTCGGGAAATAGCGCTCGACGTTGTCAATGACGTGGCCCCTGGCAACCACAATATCAAGAGAGCCGTCGTTGTCGAAATCAATGAACTTAGTTCCGAAACTCACGTTCGGCTGAGGAAAGACGGCAAGGTTGCAAGGAACCGTACTGTCGGAGTAAGTTCCGTCTTCGTTTGAAAGATAGAGACGGTTCAACTCATACTGGTAATGGGTCACAAAGAGGTCCATCCGGCCATCATGATTTAGGTCGGCGACGTCCGCCGCCATGCCCGCCTCAGGGAGTCCGTCCTCGCTGCACGCGACCCCTATTTCGGCAGCGACTTCGGTAAACGTTCCATCCCCGTTATTCCTCCAGAGAAAATTCTCCATGGAATCGTTGGCGACGAACACATCCATGAGGCCGTCGTTGTTAAAGTCAAAGCAGACGAGCCCCATGCCACGCCCTCTTAGGCTCCCGATACCGCTTTGTTGGCTGATATCCGTAAATGTTCCATCTCTGTTGTTGCGGTAGAGCTTGGCAGGCAGGCCGTGGTAGGTCCCGTGCTGGCCGCCGAAACAGTAAGATTCCGTGCCGGGCCCCATGACCTGGCATGTGACGTTTGACTCCGGAGCCCAATTCAGGTAGTTGACCACTATCAAATCGAGCCATCCGTCGTTGTTAAAATCAAAAAATGCGGCGCCGACTCCCCACATCCCTTCATTGCCAGTCCCGCTTTCCAGCGTGACTTCGCGGAATGTGCCATCCCGTTCGTTATGGTAGAGAATCGAATGGTCCACTCCAGTCACATAAAGGTCCGGATAGCCATCGTTATCATAATCGCCCACCGCTACGCCCATGTAAAATCCGCCCTTGCCCGCGACCTTCGCCGCCTCCGTCACCTCTGTGAACGTTCCGTCACCGTTGTTGCGATACAGCGCATTTCGCAAGCGGGAGGCAGGTTTGTAGGCCGCCGTCGGCCCACTGTTCAGAAAAAAGGCATCCAGCAATCCATCGTTGTTATAGTCCACCCATGCGCACCCCGCCCCCATGGACTCGATCAGTAACTTACGCTCCGAAGCCGCGTTGTCGTGATGAAAAGTGACGCCCGCGCTGGGAGCTACGTCGTGGAACTGCACTCTCAAGCCCGCCGCCCGGCTAACAGCATCCGATCGGGGCGCCCTGCGTGCACTCCCCTGCCCAGACCCTACGGCCGGCCCGGCAGCCAAGAGTGAACCCGCGCAGGAGAGAAATTCACGCCGGGAGACGAGATGAGGAAAGTTCCGCAAAGATAATATCCTTCATCCGGGGTCTTGTTCGCCACGAGATTTGCGCGCCTTCAGGGCTGCATTTGCCCCTGCGACTCTTTTCTCCGCAGAAGTGTACCCTTATCAAAGGCATTTTTGGCCTTCTCTGGCTCATTCAGTTTTTGGTAGACGTGCCCCAGCAAAAAGTATGCTTCCGTATGATTGGGGCTCAGTTTGACGGCGCGTTCGAAGTCCTTAGCGGCCTCTGACCAATTTCCTTTGCGCTGGGCAATCACACCCAGGTCGAGATAGGCAAGCTCGAAATCCGGTTGCAGCGCGAGCGCCTTGTGGAGCCACTGCTGGGCGTTGTTCAAGTCATTTCGGAGAACATAACAATCCCCAAGGTAGTACATGGCTTGAGAATGATTCCGTGAAATCGCTAATTCCTTCCGAAACTCGGCCTCCGCTCGGTCAAGCTCCCGCTGCCGCCAGTAGACAAAGCCTAAGCCGAAATGCAAATTAGGATAATTTGGATCGAGGCTCTGCGCGGTGCGGAGGTGTGTCTCGGCGGCTTGCAATCCGTCTTCCCCCGCATATGCCTGCCCCAACAGGACATGCCACCAGACAGCCCCCTGGTCAGAGACAGGCATGCCTTCTAAGAGGCCTATCGCCTGCCGAAATTGCTGCTCCTGGACGTAGGCGCCAGCGAGTAAGCGGACTATCTTGGGATCCCCAGGGTGTTTCCCATAGGCATTCTCTATCTCCGCGATCGCCCGCTCATTCTCATGCGAAGCAAGATAGGACATCACCAAAAACTCGACGGCTTTCTGGTTCCTAGGGTCCAACTGCCGGGCTTTTTGAAAAGTCACCGCGGCGTCGTTGAACCGCGAGAGTTGCACATAGCAAATCCCGAGATTGATATAGAACTCGGCTCGCCGTGGCTCCAGAGCGAGGGCTTTCCTGTAGGCGTTTACGGCATCCTCGAACCGTCGGAGCTGGGCCAGAGCTATCCCCATATTGTTGTAAGCAACGACGAAGCGCGGATCTGCCTTGAGAGCGAGGCGATACTTGTCCACAGCAGCCTCGAGTTTGCCGGCTTGGCGATAGGCGTCCCCCTCGCGCACGAGCGATTCAGCATCATTCACCTTCTCCTGGGCTAACCCGTAGTTATTGAGGGCGGTCGTCACAAGCGCCAGGACAAGCGCTAGGCTGAACTTCCTTCTGAGCCACGGTAGCCGATTCACTTGGTGCAACATTTACTGAGATGTAAAGCCAAAGGCTCAGTGACTTATTCACTGTCGAACACATCCCGTGGACAGGTTGACGGGCGGCCGCCTTCGACCCATAGGCGCTAAGGTAAGACCCATTCTGAGCGTGTTGGCGCGATTTCCCGCGCGTCCCGCGTAGCGGGACACGGTGAGTAGCCGTAGGTGAAACCTACGGAGACGGAAGCGCGCCGAGCATCCCGGCCCTGAAGGGGCCGAACCTGAAACCAGTCAACCCCGTTGGGGTTGGGGCCTTATACGGGCTTGTTATCCGCAGGTTGAAACCTGCGGCTGCTTACCGTTGGCCCCTGCCGGGGCCATATGAACTCAGCTTATCTTAACGCTTATGGGCCTTCGACCAGTGGACCAAATTGTCAGAGTGCCCATTCAATTTCTCTGGGTCAGGCGCAAGCAGCGGAAGCCAAATCCAGATCACTTGGTTTCCACCGAATGAATACACGATGACCCTGCCCAAGCGACGATAGCACAGGTAACCTACTCTACTCAATTAGCAGGCAGCCGCAGCACCGGTTTTGTGTTGTCGGCTTTTTCAAGGCGGCACGGTTGCGGACCCACGGCGTTGAGGAACATGCCGCGGCTACCAGCGTGCATTCTCCTAGGCACGTTTCTGCTGCGTTGCAAGGGCGGGAAGGTCGGGTTTCGAGGCAAGCGCGCGCTCGACGATTGAGACGACTTCTTTGCGCTCATCGGCCTCAAGCTGAAGCAGTGGCATGCGAACCGTCTCGGTTCCACGCCCCAACATTTGCCCTGCGAGCTTGCCGCACTGGACAAAAGTACTCCGGCGATCCAGATTTAGCAGGGGATACATCCAGCGATAGATGGCAAGCGCCTCTTTGACACGCCCGACCTTCAAGAGTTCATGAAACAGAATGGTCTCGCGCGGGAATACGCAGCCGGTCGCACAGGTCCAGCCGTCCGCACCAAGGAGCAGCGATTCGAAGGCGATGTCGTCCTGACCACAGAACATCAGGTAACGATCGCCGCATTGCCGGGAAATTTCCGTGATGCGTCGCGTATCGTCACTCGACTCTTTGATCGCCACCAGATTCTGGGCGTCCTTCAGCTCATAGAGAAGAGCAGGCGTGAAGTCCAACCCCCACGCGTGCGGCTCGTTATAGATCATGATAGGCAGACCGCCGGAGTCAGACAGCCGGCGAATGAACGCTTTGCCCTCGTGCGCCCGAGGCGGATAGCCAAGCAAGGTCGTCGCCATCAAGCCTCGAACACCCATCTTCTCGAGATCGCGGGCATAGGAGATGAGATCGTCCATATTGGTCTCGATCGCGCCCGCCAGGAGCGGAACACGGTCCTGGACGACTTCCCTGGCTGCGGCCATTACCTTGCGCTTCTCGTCAGCTTTCATGGCGATCACTTCGCCATACACGCCGAGCATGACAATGCCATGCGCTCCCGCATCCAGCAGTTCTTGGACGAGGCCCTGGGTCGCCTCATAGTCGATTTTCTCGTCCTTCCGCATCTGTGTCGGTGGAACGAAAAACACGCCACTCCAGTTAGGTTTCATCCAGAAATCCCCCGCTTTCCTCTCGAGTTGAATCGAAGCATTACGCTCGTCCATAGCGGGTAGCGGGAAGCCACAGCACCGGTTTTGTGCTGTGGGCTCTTTCAAGGCGGCACGGTTGCGAACCCACGGCATTGAGGAACATGCCGTGGCTACCAGCTACCAGCTTCTGAATCGATATCAACGTCATCGTCTCCAAACCTCGACAAAAGTGCCGTAGATGGCATTCTTGGATGACTTATCCGAGGACGGGATGGGATCCCATCCATAGGGAACGCTGTCGTACACAACCAGGAGCTTGCCCGGCTCTACCTCAATCAGGTCGGTGTAGCGTGTGCTCATAGCGTTGAAGATGGGTGTGATGTTGGCCCACTTCTTTCCTTCGTCGGAGCTAAACATGATGGTTACCGGGCCGGGCCGGCCGAACGTGCACGCCAGCAGGCCGTCACTCATCAATCTTAGGTGGGGTGCTACACCCTTGAAGCCGGTTGACACAGGCGTCGTCCACGTCTTCCCGTTGTCAGAAGACCAAGCCTCACCCAGGTAGCCACCGTCGCCAGTTCGAAAGAGACAATACAAACGACTTTTTGATAGCCGAACCAGCCCTGCTTCATTCGGCCCCTCGCCGCCCATCCAAGGCCAGGGCGCCTCATTGGGCTGGACTGCGGCAATAATCCCATATTCGTCCCAACTCTGGCCGTGGTCAGTGGAACGAATCAACACCAGCCGGCGCTGGCGTGGATCGCGTTGCGTTATGTAGTAGAACGTGGTCAGCCATTCGCCGTCCGGACCGTCAACAATGGCTCCCCATGGGTTGGCCTCAAAAACCACACTGAGCTTTGACGCGTCTTTTGTCTTCGTGGCATACAGCGCCGCTGGCACGGTTTGTGCAGGCTCGGACAGGTGAATTCTCACATCTCTGATTTGATGAACTTCCATTCCACCCCGCGAAAGCTTCGTCAGAGTGGCGTGAAAATACCTTGTCTGGCCGGGAGGGTACGGCTCCAAGGAGTCGTAACCAGCTCCCAGCACCCAGAGTACCCCGGCTTCGCGAGGCACTTGAGTGTACGCGGCATCCACGTTGGCGCCTGCTCCCATCGTATATCGCTGGCTCCACGTTTGCCCTCCATCCTTCGAAAGGCAATAAGCAGACAACTCTCCTTCGGGGTTCGTGTCGTCCGCATTCATGCTCATAGTTGCGAGTATTTCGCCCGTCGAAAACCGATGCACGGTCGGGAACCAGCAATAGTTGTACGAAGCTGTGATTTCCACCGTTTTCCCCACCTGAACCGTAAGTTCATCCGGCTGGTCCGCCTCTCCGAGGCACAAAACGGTACTGAAACTCGTCGTCAACGTGAGGACAAAAAACAGCCCAGAATAACGTAGCGAACTTCCTCCTCGACCCGCACAAACCCTTTCTTTCATTGCTCCTCCATTCGAAACCAGAGCGAACTATCAAGAACCTCCCACGGTATTCTGGATAAAGTTTGGCGCCGCGATAGCTCCCTCAATTGTGGGCCTCTCCCCCGCCTTAACCGGCTTTCGGATCGGAGAGACCCGTTCTGGGGGTTGAAAGAAGCGCCCGTCAAGACTCGCGCGAGCCCTTGACGGGCGCGGACTTCAGCCAACAATATAGCTTCGAACCGAAGGCGGCACCTAATTGTTTTGGCCACCTGCAGTCTTCATCTCTCCTCTTCCGCGCGGGCGGGAGGCCGTGTAGGGGCACGGCGTGCCGTCCCCCTACCCACGCCACGGCCTACCTTCTTTCGCCCCGATGCATCGGGGCTGACTTCAGCAGCGAACTTCTATTCTTGACACCAGAGTAAACGAGCCGGAATTCAACTACCAGTGCAGTCTAAGGGCGAATTGCACCTCCCGGGGATCCGTTGATAAACTGAATATCTGTCCAAAGGTTGGGTCGTCGATATCGGGATCGGGCATTCCAAAATTGACATGGTTCAGAAAGTTGAACATTTCTGCCCGGAATTCGAGCCCCGCCTGCTCACCCAAAAAGTGGAACGGGAAATTCTTCCTCAGCGAAAAATCCCAAGTGGAAAAGCCAGGACCGATCAGGATATTTCTGCCTGCTGTTCCGAACGTATAAGGGGCAGACTCTACAAAGGCGGATGGGTCCCAGTAGTGATCCGGACTTCGTTGGCCGGGCGGAAGGTTCCCGTCGCCGATGCGGTCTGGACGCGTACCCACCTGGCTCCCTGTGTTGCTTCCGATGCCATTTTCGCCGGGGCTTACCGGGAAGCCGCTCTCTGCGGTGACAATCCCTCCCAGAGTCCACCCGTCAACAAAGGGCCCCAGAAATCCGCTGCGATTAGCCAGAAAAGCGCGCCCTCTGCCAAACGGCAAGTCATACGAGTAGCTTACAGAGAGTCGTTGTGCGGTGTTGCCGTCGGCAAGCCCCTTCTCGCAGCTAATTGGACAGTTTATATTTTGCGGAAGTCCCCGGTCGGCCTCGTCGGCATTGTTGAGCTCTTTTCCAAACCGGTAACTGGCCAGGAAAGACAGTCCATGGCTGGCCTGCTTCGTGACTCTTACATTCAGGCCGTCGTACATACTGAACATGTTATTCCCGTACATATTGATCGCTGCAAAGCTTGGGAACGGCACACGGTCCTGCAAATTACTTGGGCCCGGAACTGGGGCTTGATTGATATCCAGCGCACTGAGACCCCGTATCAGGTGGTTACCAATGTAACCAACCTCAACCATCAGACTCGGGCTGATTTCTCTTTGAACGCTCAAAGCCCATTCATCGACCACGCCGTTCACGAATTTACGGTCACCGGGAAAAGTCCATACGCGAATAGGCAGCTTTTCGTTAGGATTGGATCCGGTGGAGACGAGAGAGATGGTCGGAACCGTAGGGTCAGAAAAAGCCTGGAACCTCTGGGTGAAGGGAGGGATGCTCGAAGTACACCGGATTCCCATAGACGGGGGCGACGTAAAGAAAACTCCGGCCCCTCCGCGGACTACTGTGGTTTGGTGGCCGCCAAGCGAGTATGCGAACCCAAGCCGGGGGGCGATGTTATTTGTGTCGGCGCTGTACACGCTCTTTCCTGGGTCAATTTTAATAGGGATATCCGGTCGTACGGTTGCGAAGTAGTTTGCAACATCAAATCCCGAGTGATCGATCGTATACTGCGGAAATCGAAGTCCCCCGAAGGAAGGATCAAAAACTCCGAGGATTATGTCGTTAATGGGTAGATCGACATCGTAACGCACTCCCAGATTTAACGTAAGGCGTGACGTGGCCCGCCAATCGTCCTGAAGGAAACCACCGAACTTCGTCTGCCGGGGATAATTATTTGGAGCCGTGGATGCTTTCGTCACCTGAGCAGGATAATCAAGCAGGGTATCAGCTACAGGATCACCGGTGAATTGTCCCGTATAGTTTCCATCCCCATTGTAAATGGTGCCGAGGGAATTGCTCTTGAACTCGGCTCTGTAAACTAGTCCTCCGAGCTTAATAGAGTGTGAGCCTCTGACCCAAGTCAGATTGTCTCCCACTTCAAAGTCGTTCATAACCTGGATTATTAACGAGTTATATCCTGCCGCAGCCGGGTAGATCGGAACGTAACCCGACATAAACAAAGAGTAGGGTGTCGTGAGGGGATTGGTGGCCCCAACCGGTAACCCAATTCCCAAAATGCCCGGGTTCACAGTGTATTTCGTGCCCGCTACTTCCGGCACTGCATTTAAAAGCCACCGGGTATATCCGAGCCTTAGCTCATTTAGGAGGTTTGGGCGGAGCGTACGATGGTAACCAATTGACAGACCGCGCGTGCTGTTGACTTGATAGTCACCATCGAGTATGGGAAGTCCACCTGGCGCAAATTGGCTGCCGTTCTTGAACGAGAACCTCACAGACAAGCTGTCCTTGTCAGTTAAATAGTGGTCAGTTTTGATCAGAAATGAATTGTATTTGAAAGTCGCGTTCTCCGAATTGACGAAATTAGCGCCATACTGAGAGGTGTTGGGACCAGGGTAATACGAGAGAATAGTTTGGAGCACGGGACTGATTCGATCCGCCGGGAGTTGAGTGATGCCGTTATTGCTTGGGAAAGGCTCGCCCGTTAGCGGATCCGTAATCGGAGTATCAACTTGACCGCTGATTTGTTGTGCAGTCGGTACTAAGCCGATTTGCACGCTGCCTTGGGTTTGCCGCTCGCCCTCGTAGCTTGCAAACCAGAAATGCTTATCGCGCACAAACCGGCCACCTGCCGCAGCCCCGAATTGATTGCGCCGCAAAGGGGGCTTTACCCGGTCCGAGGTAGGGAAGAAGCCACTTGCATCCAGCGCATCATTGCGCAAATAGTCGTAGGCTGCTCCATGGATTTGGTTCGTTCCGGATTTCGTAACCACGTTGATCACCATGCCGGCAGCTTGGTGTTCAGCGGTAAACATACCTGTCTCCGCTTTGAACTCTTGGATTGCATCCACCGAGGGTGATTCGATCACGGTGTTTGAGGCTGATTCCCGGTTACTGATACCGTCCATTATATAATTGTTGTTCTCGCCTGTGAGCCCGTTGGCAGAATACATTTGCACACCGGTCCAGTCGGCGGAAACTCCCTCACTCACGCCGGCTGTCAGCAAGGCAAGCTGCATGAAATTCCGCCCATTCAGAGGTAGCGTAGCGACTTGCTGGCGATCAATAACTTGACCCAGGTCCGACGAAACGTGATCGAGTAATGGAGGGTGACCGGTGACCTGGACAGTTTGCGTCACTGCTCCTAGTTCAAGGGAAAGATTGATCTGGCCCATTTGACCAACTTGGAGGACGATGCCGGTTATCGTCTTCTTAACGAAACCAGTCTTTTCTCCTGTAATGCTGTAGTCACCAGGAACTAAATCAGGGATCACATACTGTCCCGCACCATTGGTGACGGCGCGAGTGGATATGTGAGTTGCGACGTTCGTTGCCACCACTGTTGCGCTGGGGATTATCGCGCCCGAGGGATCGGTGATAGTTCCTACCAACCGGGCCATCTGTCCAAAAGCAGGGGGCAAATTGCAAATGGTGAATAATGCAAGGAGACCTGCTACGATCAGCCTTGCCCGACCCGAACTGCATCGTTTGCTGTAACTGTCACTCATTACATCCTCCTTTAGTATTCATACAAAAACCCTGCACTTAAGGCCAGTCTCGCCTGATCAGCCGACTGGAACTCTAGTGCGCTTCACCTGCCCTCACCGACGGGCCGCAGTCTGTGGCCGATCATACGCATTTGGAATTCACGAAACGAAATTTGTGTTTTCCAAGAAATGGAGCAAATAGCCTGGGAACCTTTCTCCAGTCTCAGTCATTATACTTATTATAATGAATACGTGTTGTCAAGCTTTTTCTTTCTGCTATTTCTTGCTACGCACATCCCTTGGGATCGGCAAGACCGCCTGCTCGATCTCTATTATTTCCGTGAACACATTGCACCAACGACGATGGATGCACTGGCAAGGGACAGCAGGGCTTTTTCAGCCAGAAGCGGGGTGGGCATCGCGTGAAGCCTCCCCCTACAGGCAGGAGGATCGAAATGATTAGAACATCGTATCCTTATATTAGGTGTAATGATGGTACCGACAGTGGTCGAGGTTAATTCCGCGATGATTCCTCTCTACCAACACGTCTACCAAGAACTGACCGACCGCATCAACGGCGGGGTCCATGCACACGGTACGATGCTGCCTTCCGAGGCGCAGTTGCGCAAGGAATTTGGTGTCAGCCTGATTACGGTGCGTCTGCCTTGCACGATCTCGCACTCGACGGTCTCGTAGATTCTCGACAAGGAATCGGCAATTTCATCCGCGAGCGGTCGGGTGACGGCGTGACCATCGGGCTCTCGAATTTCACGTCTTCTGTAGCCTCAGGCCGCCTGCGCCTCGTTCGGACGCTGCTTGCCGATGAGCTAATCCCTGCGTCGGCCCTACTGGCCGAGAAACTAAGTGTGCAGGCAGGCTCAAAGCTTCGCCATCTGGTGCGGCTCGATTCCGAAGGCGGGGCACCACTGTCTGTGGATGAGGTCTTGATGCTCCCGGCCCGCGCTCGGGTGATTGACGAGGCGATGGCTGCATCACCCCTCTTCATGTACCTCTGGCAACAAAAAAACCGCACAAACCTAGTTCGCACGTACTACGAGATCACCGTCAACATGCCCACCATGGAAGAACAGGAACAGTTGCAGATCAATTCCGAGGTGCCGGTGCTCGCGACCAGTGAGAGCATAATGCACTAGACAGAGAAAAGGATCATGAACGCCGTGACGCGGTACCGCGGCGACCGTTGCCGCTTGTCGGGGATCGTACTCCTGGCTCGGAAGAAAACCAAACAAGGCCTCGTGGGAGAGTAGGGCCCATCGCCTCGTCTGCCTAAGTCAGCTTGAGTGCGAACAGATGAAACGTGAGCGGAGGGAATTACTTGACAACGAGAGCATATTATAATAAGTATAACAGCTACCGTCGTGGGAATCCTTCGAGGGAGGACAATGCGCGAACTAACATCCAGAGAAAGGCTGCTCAGAACTCTCCGTGGCGAAGATGTCGACCGGGTCCCTGTCAGCCCACGGTATTTCGACTACCTGAACGGTGTGGCCAGGTGCGAATGTATTCATCACTGCATCTGGTGGAGGGACAAGCACTTTCAGCTTGACCTGATGCCAGAATACGTGCCTCAGCAAAACAACTACTTACTTCATCACACGGGGCCTTATAGTGACCTTCCCGGCGTGTCCGTGGAGATGGAAATAAAGGACTGTGGCGGATGTATTCGCGAAGTGCGGCGGCGTTTTCATACACCCGCGGGCACCCTTAGCGACAGACGACGGTCAGTGACCCAGCCGGGAGGCCCACTCAGCTTTGACCACGTAATCGAAGGGCTAATTAAAGACCGAGCCGATCTGGAAAAAATTAGGTTTCTATTACCGTCGCCTGAGGATGCGTACACCGGCGAGATCCCCTTGCTTCAGGAGGCGTTCGGCGATAAGGGCATATTGGAGGTCTCCGCTACGGCGGGCGTCGACCAGTTCCTGATGGACGCCTTAGGCGCACAAAATGCGATGCTTGCCTACTACGATGATCGGGAGTTGTTAAGGGAACTGCTCCGGATCTTCCAGGGCTACCACCGAGCGATTTTGAAGCGGGTGCTGGAGCGACGAGTCGAAATCGTCTTTGAGCCTTGGTTCAACTGCTCGATGGGTGCGGGTTGGTCGCCGAAACAGTTTCGCGAGCTGTTCCTGCCGCTGATCAAAGAGAACATTGAACTCATTCACTCGTACGGAGCCTACGTGGATTATTATGACGATGGCAAGATGGAAGCCGTACTGGATGATCTTGCCGAGGCGGGTGCAGATATTATTGAAACCCTGGCTCCCCCACCCTTAGGCGATGTAGATCTGGAATCGGCGAAACGGCGTGTCGGGGATCGCACGTGCTTGAAGGGCCATTTCGACCAGGTGAACTTGATATGTTTCGGAAAACCAGACCAGGTTTACCAGGCGGTGCGGCAGGTCTTGGAAGTGGGAAAGCCTGGGGGCCGCTTTATACTAGGCACAGCCGACTCCATTCGGAGGGAGAGTCCTCTTGAAAACATCAAAGCCTACTTCGATGCGGCTCGCGAATTCGGGAAATACTGAGAACCTGTGGAAAAAGCAAACAACCTCATCTGTCGGCTGACGGACAAAGGCGCAAAGCCTCGGGAAGGCGCTGGCTTTTGCCCAGGGGCGCCGGGTAGAGAAATTGCCAGCAGGCCACCGGTCATCTGACGGGTGGCGGGCGTTTCCATACCACGTGAAAAGCCGCAAAAAACCGGTCTGCGCCTGCTCCACCGGCACTGGCCTTCCTGGGACCAACCAGCGCGGCGGGACTCTGACCCTTCGATGACACCTCACCGTCAATCAGCAGCACATTCTATTTCTTGGCAGGGTGGGGAACGGCGTGGCGAACCATGCGACTTACGAGTTCGCTGTGTTGGCAATCGAATTTACTGATCCGAGTTTACCCACTTAATCGCTGCGCCAAGGTTCGGAACAACAGCTATTTGTAGTCCCCTGTTCCGTGCGACATTCTCGAAGAACTTGTCGGCCCCCCGTCTGGGGAGACGACCGCGATTCTGACCGCCCGATTGAAAACTCAGGAGCATTGTTCGCCCAGCACAAACATGTCCATGACTGGAATGGTTCCAGCAACCTCGGCGACGTCTGGGATTACTCTCAGCGTATCCCTGTTAATCATATCATTAAATCCAGACGGGAATCGGAGGAGCCCACTACGCGAGAAGGTCGCCTCGAACCCAGCGTGCGTAGTGGTTGAACCAGGCGACCGGCACGAGGAGGATATGCCTGCTTCGCAGCGCACCTAGCGACGATTGCACGAGCGCGTTTGACGGATCGCTGATGTCCTCGTGGACCACGGTGAGCCCCGCGGGGCGCTTTCGGAGGACCGTGTCGAATTCGGACTTCAGCGTCTCCGCCAGGTCATTGTCGCGGAGGAGGGAGAGCGCGTGGATAAGCATCAGGTCGCGGTCGGGCTCGTGCGCGGGACGGACCGGCGTGTAGCCGAAGTCGAAGGTGAAGGTGTCACCGGCACAGGCCCATTGCGCAGCGGGAATGCCTTTGTCGAAGCCCTCGTGGTCAATCACGCCGTGCCGCTCCAAAGCGTCCGCGAGGTGCCGTTTGATGCGCATCCTTGTATCGGGCTTGGGTGCGCCACCGGCCCGCGCACCGACGTACGTCCTGAAGAGCCGGGTAAGGGCGGCTCCCAGGTCGTCTGCCACGCAGCGTTGAGCGTCTGAGATCTGGATGAGGTTTGAATACGACTCTTCTATCCCCCGGATATAGCCTGCGAAGTCGTTCTCGTGCTCCTTTATCTCACGTTCGAAGTAGGGTTGCAGTTCGCGCAGGAGCTCAAGGTCCGCCTCGGGGTCGAAACTCTGGACAGCGGAGAAGTCGTCGGTGAACAGACAATCCAGAAATTGGGCGTCCGGGCAGTGCAGAAGCAGGCCGACGTCCACGGACCGTCCCGTCGCGAGATTGGGAACATAGCGCGCCAGGTAGTATAAGCAGTGCTTCAAGTAACCCCCTTCTTTTATTTGGCCCGTGGTCCGGCAACCCCCCCTAAGCTTTATACCCAGTTTCGGAAGGGGCGTGAAGAGGCTTTAGCGTCAATAATCAAGTGCGCAAGCTTCCTGCGCCGGGCGTAGAGCTTGGACACGAGCGGCTTAAGCTGCCCAGGGTCGGGCGAGCACCACTCGTTCGGTATATCGGCAATACACTCCTCGAGTATAGGGGGGCGGAGGGTTTCTATTGCGGAGAGAAAAGGTTCGAAGGATTCGATCCCGGTGACACTCTCGTACACCAGTCGTCGGGGGTACAAGCTGCGGATGGGGCTGTCAGGGAAATTCCACTCCCCGCCGTTAAAGCAGAGGCCCTGGTCTATGAGCAGCGCGGAATAGGCCGGGCGGCCCTCATGCAGACCGCGAACGAAGACGACCTGTCGGCCGTCGCAGTTGCACGTCCACTTGTCGAAGACAAAGGCGCCCAGGAAAAGGGGAGCTAGGTTGTCGACCCCGCTCAGGAGAGAGTCGGGAAGGAAATCCACCGCGATAGTTCGCTCTGGGGGTCCCGGGAAGCGGGAGCCGAAGTGAAGGCCAGCGGCGCAGCGCTCACGACGGTTGCCTATGTTGAGCTCGAGAGGCGGGTTTGCGTCGACCAGTTCTGGTGAAACCTCGACAAATGCGGGGGCTGCAACCGGCAGTCCGATTAGCTGTGCCAGTCGGCAGGCCAACATCTCGTTGGCGAGGATGCGCACGTGCTGGGGATTGTTCCGGAACTTGACCACGTAGCAGCAGCCGTCATTGCAGCGGAGCAGCCAGGGTTGGGAGGCGCCGCGCATGGGCCGGATGACCTCTGCGGCGCGGACCTTGGCAGGGGAACGGAGTCTCGTGGAGGGCGGCGCCTGCGTGTTATCTAGGAATACGGAGGCTCCTACCGGGGCCGCGTTTCCGTCGGGGAGTCCCATTGTAGCGGGGGTGGGTAGCTGCACGTCCTTACCTCCATATAACGGTGGTTAGGAGCACTTGACCGGCAAAACGAGGAATGCCGGAGCGAATCGGGGGGCCGCATCGATTCCTCGTTTTAAGCGGATGAGGGCTCGAGAGCGCTTGCCTTTGGGGAGCACCGTGCTGGGGCTGTACGGGTGACTGAACCACCCGCGAATTGGGCCCCATTCCTACGCAAGGCTACTCTACCCGCTATGGCGTGCGCGCGCGGGGCACATTGGGAAGCTGTATGACCGGGCAGGTCTGGGTCGCGCGTTGGGCCAGGCGTCCTTTAGCTGACCCAGCGTGACGGCCTTAGGCCGTGCTATTCGTGGATGCAGGATACTGTGCTTGCCGCGTGTCAATCCTGGGTAATAGATGAACGCAACATAGCTAATTTGTAACCTAGCCGCCCCACCTCCCAGTGGGCGCGTTTCGATAGCGCCTTCGCAGAAGGCTCCGTACTAAAGTCACAACATCACCTCGTTAGAACTGGAATTTATCTCCCGGAGAAAGCAGACGCCATAGTCGGAAATGGGTTTCTTGTGTAGAGTTACATAGGAGGTAGGTATCGTGGTTTGTGCTACACGGCTTCGGATGAACCAGCTATTCGCGGGGAGTGTTCCGAAAGAAGCAGGGCCCCAGAGGCAGACCATCCTGCAACGAAAGGGGGCAGGCTTCCCGGCGACTTAATCCACAAGTCGATTGCGCAGTGCATAGTTGATCAGCTCGGCAGTGGTCGTCATGCTCATCTTCTCCAAAATGTGCGTGCGATGCGTACTCACGGTCGTCACGCTCAAATGCAGCACCTCTGCGATCTGGGAGACGGCCTTTCCTGAGCCAATCAAGCACAGGACTTCAAGTTCACGGTCAGACAGCCTTTCATGGGGAGGTTGGTCCGCTCCCCCGGCTAGGTCCAAAGCGAGCACCTCCGCCAATGCCGGGCTCACGTACCGGCCCCCAGCAAGCACCCTTCGGATCGCCCCAATCAATTCTTCGGGCGCGGCTTCTTTGTTCATATAGCCGGAAGCTCCAGCTTTCAGCACCCGCTTGGCGTATTGGTCTTCAGGATGCACGCTCAACACCAGGATAGGGAGTTTGGGCTGCAAAGGCTTCAGCTCCCGGATGACGTCGAGACCGTTTCGCCCCGGCATGGTCACGTCCAGGATCACGAGGTCCCACTGTTGCTTCCGGACGAGGTCAAGAACTTCCAGCGCGCTGCCGGCTTCGCCGCACACAACCTCCTTAAGCTCACGGACCATGATTTCCTTCAACCCCGCCCGCAGGATAGGATGATCATCAGCAATGAGAACCCTAATCACTTGAGTTACTCCGGCTGGTTCTGACCGGCCTCGGGAATCCGGACCCTCACCGTGGTACCGGTTCCTGGAGTGCTGCTGATGGTAAGCTCTCCTCCCAACAGTATGGCCCGCTCCCGCATTCCCAGAATCCCCAGGGACTCGCTGCCGGAGAGTTTATCCTCGGGGATCCCTTTTCCGTTGTCGCGAACCTCCAGTGTGAGTTCGTGGCCTTCCTTGGCCAGTCGTACCTTTACCTCGCTTGCGTCAGCGTGCCGCGCCACATTGGTCAGCGTCTCCTGAAATATGCGGAAAATCGCCGTGGCGCGCTCCGCGTCGACGACGATATCATCCTGGGGCAGATCGAGCCGGCACGTCGTCCCGGTGCGAGCCTGGAAATCCTCCCCCGCCCATTCAATGGTCCCCACCAAACCCACGTCGTCCAGCATTCCCGGCCGCAGCTCGGTAGAGATTCGGCGCACGGCCTGTATCGACTCATCCACCAGTCGCAGGATCGAGGAAGTCCTTTGGGAATGCTGTTTCTCGCCGGCGCGCAACTCGAGAACCAAAGAGCTCATGTCGATCTTAATCGCCGTCAAAGCCCGGCCCAGTTGGTCATGAATCTCCCGCGCTACTCTCTTCCGTTCCTCTTCCCGGATGCTTTGCAGCCGGGCGGCGAGCGCCCGTAACTGGTCGAACGAACGCCGCCGTTCCTCATCCGCGCGCTTGAGTTCGCTGACGTCGCGAGTGGTACCCCAGATATGTACCAGCATTCCGTTCTCCACAATCGGAATTTCCGTGCTTTGGAAGTACTTGAGGTTGCCTGCCTTGTCGAGGCCTTGAAAGTCGACCGTCCGGAATCCCCCTCGTGCCGACGCGCGATATGACTCCAAACTTCCCTGATCAGAAAAGCTACCCAGATCGCGGAGACGCTTCCCTACCATTTCTTCCGGACTGGACAAGCCAAACATGCGTGCATATGCCAGGTTGCACTCGGCGATGTGAGCGTCTTGCATGAACCTCCCCAAGCCCTCTTCCGCTGGCAGGTCGATGGGAATGGGCTGTTCCAGCTCCACGCGCCAGACGCCCTCATGGCTGTGCGAGATGAAGGACTTGTACCGCCGCTCACTCTGGCGCAGCGCCTCCTCTGCCCGCTTGCGTTCGGTGCTTTCAATGGTCGCCCACTTGCCGTCGCGAAATATGAGGGCCAACTGGTGCGTGCTGAAAACATTCAGAATCTCATGGGGTTCGCATTTATCAAGGGAATAAGAGCAGATGGCCAGGATGTGATAATTGTGAATTACATTGTTAACGGTTGCCTCATAATCAGAGAGACTTCTCCGCTCTTCTTGCTCGGTCCAGAGGGCGCTGCCGCTAACGCGAAGACCCTCAAACCCGTTCCTTCGGGCCTGCTGTTCTTTATCAGCCCATCCCCGCAGTACTTTGTCAGCATCAAATTTTCCGGTCCTGGTGTACCACTGGCTGAAATGGAGAATTTCGATCTGACCTTTCTTGTCGTACCGGTCCAGCTCCTTTACCGCCCTCTGCAGCTCAGCCCTTGCTTCTTCAACTGTTAAGGGTTCGGAAACGATCCACATGCAGAATTCGTTGTTCTCCAGCCCGGTCTTGAAATAGGGGACAAGAATATCAATCAGATCCTGCTTCCTGTGGAAGAAGTAACAGAAATGCGTCCCCCATGGAACGTCCCCTAATATGCTTATCCCGGATTTCCTTTTTAGATCAGATATCGTTGGCATCTTATCCTTCTTAACCGAAATTTCCGTATTGACTTTCCCTCCAACTGATTAACGTACACCTGACCCCTTTCGTGCTCTCCTTCTCGATGAGGTGATACGGTTTTCCCTTTCTCTGAGACTTCACCAACCTGATTCTACCGAATCGGGCCGGAGAACCCTCGCCCAACCTCCAACGATGTTTGGGGCACCTTCAGGAAAAGCGCAGGGGATCCTGAGAGCGCTTGCCTTTGGGGAGCAACGTGCTAGCGCTGTACGCGTGACTGAAACCGTCCGTGAGTTGGGCGCCATTCGTACGCAAGGCTACTCTACCCGCTGTGGCGTGCACGCGTGGGGCACCCTGGCAAGCTGTATGCGCGGGCAGCTCTCGGTCGTGCGTTCGGTGCGCTCTCCTCTAGCTGGCCTGGGGCCAGTGGCTTAGGCCGTGCCACTCGTGGAAGCAGCATATTGTGCTTGCCGCGTATCAATCCCACGCAATAGAGGAGCGCAACATAGCTACTTTGTAACCTAGCTGCCCCACCTCCTAGTGGGCACGTCTCGATAGCGACTTGGCAGAAGGCTCCGTATTAAAGTTACAACATCACCTCGTTACGACTAGAATATATATCTCGGAGAAAGCAGGCGCTATAGTTGGAAATGCGTTTGTTGTGTAGAGTTGCGTAGGATGGATGTATCGTGGTTTGTCCTACACAGCTTCAGATGAACCAGGATCACCAAGTCAAAGTTGGCCCCACCCACTAACTACGGGGCATCTTCTCCATCCCACGCCAAATCCACCGCGTACTGTTCCGATTCCAGACCCTTCTTTATAAAGCTGGCGACGGGTCTGTCATCCTCTACCACGAGAACGCGCATGGTTTCTCCCGTCAGGGTAATCACTTTTCTGCGATTCGTCAGTCCTCTCGAATGCCTGTTCTCATTAGCCATTTGTTACATCGGCAGGGAGAGACTTGGAGATTAGGAGAAAGTTAACGCCGCCCGATGTTACCCTTGCCAGGTGTGCTCAGCGTGCCGGGCGTTCAGATTAACCTCGTATCGGTTGCCGTCTTACGTGTCTGCGCCTGCTCTTCTGATTGACCGTGTCTTCAGGACCCAATTTGCCCGGGGATTGACGTTGGAGTTGCGGGCAAGCTGGGTTCGTGGCATGATCTGGCCAAGTAAGGTCGACAATGGAATATCATTCACCCGATGAAGTCTGCAACCCCTCGGATCGGTGCAGTGTACATCTGAAGTCTGTGTTGGCCGCCAGGGTCGCCGTGACAAGGCAAGACGAGTGGAGATCCGTTCGGGAGGGCGTTGAGCGCCTGTTTTCTGCCTCCCAGGCTTCGGAGTTTAACGGCATTTCCAGTGCCGAAAAGGGAGTTCTCAGTATTGAAATTCTGGGAGGCGGAACCTTGAGAGGAGGTGCGCTGTGCGCAAACTAGCTGTTGTGGTGCTTGTTCTGATGCTGTCGTTGGTCTCTCTTTCAAGAGGCCAAGAAAAGAAAACCAAGAAGATGGTCAGCTATGAGTATTCCATTCAGCAGCGTCTCGAGTCCGACGGGACTTCCCGGCTCAAGCTGTCGGTGCAGATTTTCTACTCGGACAATACCTCCCAGCGGAGGCTCTATACCGTTGAGAAAGTTGAGCCCGAAGGTGGCAAACAGGCCATCAGCAAGGCCAGAAAAAGAGGCATAGCCGAGGCTGACGAGTGGCTGGACAAGATGGACGAGGAGATGGACAAATGAGTGCCAAAAGGAAGAGCACTAAAGCCTACCCGCAGGCTTCCCAACTCCGGTTTAGGGCTCTCAGTATTGATATTCTGGGTTATAGATGCGCTACGTGGGGTTGAGCGGCGGGAAGGAACTGCAGAGATGCTTCGCTGCGCTCAGAGCTTGTGACTTTTTTAGATGTTTTCCACAGATATTTTACACCCAGTGCGAACTTTCCGCTGGCGAGCTCGTTGATATATGCTATGATGCCTTCATGGACAACGTTATTAAC
>Ga0326727_10002904_pt1 | contig 56529 bp, 45 predicted proteins | sample MB2enrmetagenome_FD_207643 | JGI IMG/M metagenome (GOLD analysis project Ga0326727, IMG submission 207643) | Lab enriched peat soil microbial communities from McLean, Ithaca, NY, United States - MB29MY | ecosystem: Environmental > Terrestrial > Soil > Wetlands > Peat | place: USA: New York...
GAGCTCCTCGCTCAGGGCCATCCCGTCCTGCGTGAGCCGAAGCCGACCGAGCAGCGATCGGCGGAACACCCACATGCCGCTCTGGCTGTCGCGGAGCCCGCCGCCGGGCAGCGCCTTGACGAAACGATGGTAGGCGACCCGGACGAACAGGTTGAGCAGCCAGTTGCCGACCCGGTGCTCGGTGGTCATCGACCGGGCGTTCAGGGTCGCGAGGCGGTCCCCGGAGAGGAAGTCGAGGTCGTGGTCGATCAGGTAGCGCAGGAGCTCCGGCACGCGCTCGGCGGGGTAGGTGGCGTCCCCGTCCAGCGTGGCGATGAACGTCCCGGTCGCCGCCTCGAAGCCCGTCCGATAGGCGCGGCCGTACCCTTTCCGGCGCTCGGTGATCACCGTGGCCCCTTCGGCGGTGGCCCGCTCGGCGGTGCCGTCGGTCGACGCCCCGTCGACGACCAGCACCTGCCAGGTGATCGGGTCGGCCGGGAAGGAGCTTCGGTTCGCCTCCGCCGCCGCCTGCCGGAAGGAGCGCAGGACGTGGCCGATGGACTCCCCTTCGTTGAGCGTGGGGACGATCAGCGTCGCCTGCATGGGTCCTCAGGGCACGGAAGCACCCTGTTAAAGGCCCTTGGCCTCACGCTCCTCGCATGACCGGTTCCCGCCATCGGCGGTGGGGGAGCTTCCCCACGACCGCCGACGTGGGCATCTGGGCCTCGGGGGGGAGCCCGGGGGAGGTGTTCGAGGCGCTCGGGCTCGGCCTCTTCGCGCTCATCACCGACCTCCGCTCGGTGCGACCTCGGGAGGAGCGGGTCGTTCGGGCGAGCGGGACGGACCCGACGGGGCTGGTGGTGGCCTGGCTGAGCGAGCTGTTGCTCCTGCAGCAGACCGAAGGGTTCCTCGTCCGGGACATCGCCGCGCGCCTCGTCGGCACGCCCCCCACCGCCGTCCTCGCCGTGGCCCGTGGGGAACCGTACGACCCGGAGCGTCACTCGCAACGGACGGAGGTGAAGGCCGTGACGTTCCACCGCCTTTCGGTCGACCTCACCCGTCGCCGGGCCCGGGTCATCGTCGACATCTAGTCGCAGCGGGCGGGCGCGTCGACGGCCTACGCCGGCGGCATCCGTTCCGCGATGGCGCCGAGCCCCGCTCCGGGTCGGGGGAGCCGACCGGCCTTGGCGAGGATCCGCTCGAGCCCGGCGAAGGTGACGAGCAGGTCCGCATAGCTCGCGATCCCCATGTGCCCGATCCGGAACACCTTGCCGGTGAGCGCCCCCTGGCCTCCCTGAACGAGGACGTTGTAGGTGTTCTGCAGCACCTTGCGCACCTGCGCCTCCTCCAGGCCCACCGGGTTGCGGAGGGCCGTCACGGTGTCGGAGGCGTGCTTCGGGTCCGGGAACAGTTCGAGCTCCAGGGCCGCCGCCGCCGCCCGAGTGGCCTCGGCCAGCTCGTGAGTGCGCTTCAAGCGCCCCTCGAGGCCCTCCTCCTTCAGGATCAGGAGCGCCTCGCGCAGGGCAAGGAACAGCGGCACCGCCGGGGTCCACGGAGTGTCGTTCTTGGCGATGTTCTTCACATGCTCGTTCAGGTCGAGGTAGAACGTCCCGGACCGGAGCTCGCGGACGGCGCGCTCGGAGAGGTGGACCATGGCGATGCCCGCCGGGGCGGCGAGCCCCTTCTGGCTACCGGCCACGACGGCGTCCACCCCCCACTCCGAGATCGGGCAGGGGATCCCCGCCACGGCGCTGATCCCGTCGACGAGGAAGAGGGCCCCCGAACGGCGCACCGCCGGGGCGATCTGGGCGAGGTCGTTCGCCAGGCCCACGCTCGTCTCGTTGTGGACGGCGACGAGGGCGCGCACGTCCCCCTTCTCGAGCTCCGCCTTCACGGCCTCCACGTCGAAATGCTGGCCCCACGGGCTCGTGAGGGTGGTGACCTTGCCGCTGTAGCGGCGGGCGATCTTGTCCGAGCGCTCTCCGAAGTTGCCGTTGGAGACGACCACGGTCCGCTCCTCGGGACGGAGCAGGGAGGAGTACGTCGCCTCGAGGCCCGCCGTGCCGCTGCCGGTCAGGAGCAGCTGCGTGCCCTTGGCGCCGAACATCACCGGCAACAGCTCCCGGATCTCGGCGACGACGCCGTGGAAGTAGTCGCCCCGATGGTTGAGCGACGGCATGCTCATGGCCCGCAGGACGCGCGGGTGGATTCGGACCGGTCCGGCGATCAGGAACGTGGCGGTCTCGGGGTCGAACGGCATCTTACTTCACCTCGGGGTTCACCTGGAACTGGAGCGGCGCGTGATCGAGGGCGCGGAGCAGCTCCTCCACGACCTGCACCCCCGCGCGCGCCTGCGCCTCGTGGGTGGAGGCGCCCAGGTGCGGCGTGGGAACGACCTTCGGATGGGCGAGGAGCTCGCGGCGGGTGGGCGGCTCCACCTCGAACACGTCGAGCGCGGCGCCGGCGAGCCGACCGTCGTCGAGCGCCGCCAAGAGCGCGACCTCGTCGACGAGCGCGCCGCGGGCCACGTTGACGAGGTAGGCCCCGCGCTTCATCCGGGCGAATCGTTCGGCGTTCAGCAGGTGGTGGTTCTGGGGGGTGAGCGCGGCGTGCACGCTCACGAGGTCCGCCCGGGCGAGGAGCTCCTCCAGCGAAAGGAGCTCGGTGCCGTCGGGGGAGGAGGAGAGGAACGGGTCGTACGCCACCGGGGTGACGCCGAACGCGCGGACGCGCCGGGCGACCTCGCGGGCGATCCGGCCGTAGCCGAGGAACCCGACCACCCGACCCCCCAGCTCGTGACCGTGGGTGCCGCGCTTCCAGCTCCCGGCGCGGGTCTGCCCGATCGGTCCGATGAGGTCGCGCACGAGCAGGAGGTAGAGGGCGACCGTGAGCTCCGCCACGCTCGCGCTGGCGGCCGTCGGAGCGTTGACGACCCGGACCCGGCGAGCGCTCGCGGCGGCGAGGTCGACGTTGTCCACTCCGACCCCCGCCCGGGCGATCACGGAGAGCTTCGGCATCCGCTCGAGGAGCGCGCGGTCCACCTGGGTCCGGCTCCGCACGATGAGGCCCCACGCCTCGGCGAGGTGCGGCTCGAGCGCCGGGGGGCCGGCCGTGGCCTCGACGACCCGGCACGGCCCGGCGGCGAGCCGGCGGACGGCGTCGGCGTCGATGGCGTCGGCGATCAGGACGAGTGGGAGCTCCCCGGGCACGTCGAGCTCACCGAGCCGAGCTTGAAAACGGTTGCTCCGGCGTGCTTCGATGGCGCACTAGCCCACCTTCGGCACCGGGGTCTTCTCGAGCGCGGCCTCGACCACCTGCGCGCCGCGGACCCCTCGGATCCAGGGTTCCGGCTTCACCACGATCCGGTGGGCGAGGCCGGGGAGGGAGACGCTCTTCACGTCGTCCGGCACCACGTAGTCCCGCCCCTCCAGGAGGGCGCGGGCCCGGGAGAGCTTGAGGAGCGCGAGCGAGCCTCGTGGAGAGGCGCCTACCTCCACGCGGGGGTCGTGCCGGGTCGCGGCGACCAGCTGGATGACGTACTGCTCGATCGTCGGGTCCATCTCCACCTCCTCCACGCTGCGCTGCATCGCCCGGAACGTGTCGATGTTCAGGACGTTCGGGACCGCCGCCACGTCCTCCTTGCGCTCCCGACGGCGCCGCAGGATCAGCTGCTCCTCCTCTGAGGTCGGATAGCCGATGGCGATCCGCATCAGGAACCGGTCGACCTGGGCCTCGGGGAGCGGGTAGGTGCCCTCGAGCTCGATGGGGTTCTGCGTCGCGAGGACGAGGAACGGCCGCTCGAGGGCATGGGTGCCGCGCTCGCTCGTGACCTGGAACTCCTGCATCGCCTCCAAGAGCGCTGACTGCACCTTGGGCGGGGCCCGATTGATCTCGTCGGCGAGGAGCAGGTGGGAGAACAGCGGGCCCGGTCGGAACTGGAACTCCTGCGACTTGACGTCGAACACCTCCCCGCCGGTGATATCGTGCGGGAGGAGGTCGGCCGTGAACTGGATCCGGGAGAAGCTGAGCCCCAGCGCCTGCGCGAACGACTTCGCGAGGAGCGTCTTCCCGAGGCCGGGAAGGTCCTCGAGGAGCAGGTGCCCGTCGGCGAGCAGGCAGGTGGCGATCTGGTCCACCGCGAGGTCCCGGCCCACCACGGCCTGGTGGACGGCGCCGCGGACCTTCTCCACCCACGCCCGGGCTTCCACTCCGTTCATGAGCCTCGCCGGGCGGCGGGACGTCCCCAGCGTATATGAACCGACCCGAATCGGTCGTGTGCCCCGGCCGTAACGGCGCGCCTCATCGCAGGCCGACCGGCCCTCTCGGCGTCCTGACCCCGGCCGGGGGTATCGAACACCGGGGTTGTCCTGCCGTCATCCCGTGCGGACGTCCCGTCCGCGATGGATCGGGAGGGACCCTTCGTCGGTGTCCGTGCGCTCCCGATCGGGAGCGCCGAGGAGCGTATCGTCCTCGAGCTCAAGAGCGCTGCGCCTCCGCCGGACCCGCCTCCGCCGCCCCGGCGAGCTCCGCCGGGTGGGCATAGAGCCAGCCCGCGAACAGGAGCTCCGCCACGAGCAGGCCGGCCGCCACGCCGAGGTAGTCCTGGGCGGAGGGCAAGAGGAGGCTCGCGAGGACCCCCACGAGCACCGCGAGCATCGGGACGACGAGCGCCCCGCTCGCGTCCACCCAACGACCCCGAGGGTACGGCTCGCTCGCGAGCCAGAGCAGCACGCCGAGCCCGAGCCCTCCGGCGAGCATCTCCGATGGGAGCGTGACGGGGGCGTAGAGCGTGAGCCCGCCGAGGGTGAGGAGGAGCGGCACGGCGGCCCAGGTGCGGCCTCGCTCCCCGAGGAGGCGGTGCACCAGCACCGCGCCGACGACCCCCAACGCCGGGAGGGCGAGCCCGAGGAGGGGGCCGAGGGAGGTGGAGATGCCGAGGAGCATACCGAGCGCCGTCACCAGAAGGAGGGAGCCCATCTCGGGCCGTACTCGGCCCCGGGTCGCGGGCAGTTCCTCCTCCGTCATCGGGCTCCTCCGCGCGCCGACGGCCACCTCAACAGCGCGACGAGCGAGGCGAGCGACCAGTACTCCTCCCAATCGATGGCCGGCGCCTCCCCCCAGGCCTCGCCCATCCGGTCGCGTCGCTCCAGCCGCATCACCCGACGCGCGAGGGAGCTCTCCAGAGGCTCCTTGGGGTTCGGGGGGAGCAGGAGAGGCACGGGGGAGGGGCTCAGGATGAGCACCGGGTACCCCCGCCGCCGAAGATGCGGGAGGAGGAGCATCTGCTCCTCGCCGGCGAGGCTGGAGATGAGCAGCGTGAGCACCCCGGGGGGGAAGTACTGTCGCATCGACACCGCGAGCCTCTCGGCCGGTCCGTTCTCCTCGGCGAGGTGGGTGCCGCGCAGGAGATGCCGGATGAGGAACCGTTGCCGCCGTCCGGCACCGAGCGGCACGGCGTCGAGGAACTCCCCGTAGGTGCCGACCCCGACCCGGGACTTCGCCTGGAGGAAGCCGGCCGCGATCCCGAGCGCGGCGGCGCGGGAGATCGAGAGCAGCTGCTCGTCGCGCTTGCGGCTCAGGTCGGTCGCCCGAGCATCGAGCAGGATGACGAGGTCCCCGGTCCGTTCGAGTCGGTAGTCGTTGGCGAGCAGGCGGCCGGTCCGGGCCGTCGCGTTCCAGTTGATCTGGCGGGGAGTGTCCGTCGACACCGCCTCCCGCACGTTGAAGAACTCCCCGGAGCCCCCGAGCGCCCTCGAGCGGATCTCCCCCGGCAGCGTGGTGGTCCGGCGGAGGTTCACGGTGCCGATGCGATGGAGCTCGGGCGGGTACCGCTCGATGGAGAGCACCGAGCCCTGGACCTCGACGGGGCTCTCGGCGAGGCCGAGAGGGTCCCGCCAGGTGATCTTCGGAACCGCGAGGTCGGCGATGCAAGGGAACGGGGCCTGGTACTCGAGCGCGAACGCGAGCGTGGGGTCCATGACCTCGAGCTCCACGGGCGAACGCTCGAGGAGCGGTTCGGGGACCCGGAAGGTCGGGTAGAGCAGCGTCGGCGCTACGGGAGGGTTCGTGCGGATCCGACCGGCGACCCGGACCCGTTCGCCGCTCCCGCGCTCGGCCCACTCCACCCGAGCGACGATCGGCTCTCGCGGGAGGAAGAGCCCCGCCGCGATCGGGGCGAGGAGGAGCGGAAGGGCGAGGAACAACGGCACGGAGGTCCGGAGCACGACGGCCGCCACCCCGAGGATCGCTCCGGCGCCGGCGAGCAGCAGCACGCGCGGCGTCCAGTACAGCGGCGCGTGCCCCGGCCCGCGAAGGGGGGCCTCGGGCTCCGGGGGAGGCGACCCCCCGTTCACGTCGCCGCCTCCAACGAGGTGAGCCGGGCCTCGACCCAACCCAGGAACTGGCGGCGGTTCATGGCGAACACCCGCTCCTCCTCTTCGGGGGAGATGGGAGGCAGGGCGGCGGGGAACCGCTTCTCGAGGGCGCGCAGACGGGCGATCGTGGTCTGCCGACCGAACGCCCCGCCTCGAAGGGCGTCCCGGAGGAGGACCGAGGTGTCCACCTCCGTCGGGGCGGGGGGCCGGTCGGGCCATTTCAGACGCTCGGAGAGCGCGAGGGCGCAGGCGGTCGCCGCCGCCACCGTGGCGATGAAGGCGGACGGCACGGCCGTGGCGAGGTCGCCGCCGGAGAGGAAGGCGAAGACGGCCGCGACGATGGCGACCCCCGCGAGGGTGATGAACGTCCCTCGACCGATCACAGCTCCCTCGAGCGGTCCTCGAGGTCCCGCAGGAGGAGCGCGAGGGCGTTCTGGGCCCGGTCCACGCTGGCGGGGCCCAGGCGGTGCGAGGAGTACCGAGCCTCCTCGAACAGCCAGGTCAGCTCATGGGCGGTCAGCGACGCCACGCCGAGGTACCGCACCGCGAGCCACTCCACCTCCCTCGGCGTACGCCCGTCGAGGTCCCCGAGCCCCGGGCTGATGGCGGCGAGCAGGGCGCCGTACAGACGGATGATCCGGTCCCGTACCTCGTCGTCCGTGGCGGCGGCCCTCCGGGAGTATCCGAGGAGCTCGGCCCGGAGAGCCTCGATAGCGACCACGAGCGCGGCATGGGGCGGGAGCGCCGGTCGGCGAGGCCGAGACCGGTGGTGAGCGAGCGGCGGGCCGAGCCAGGGGTTCCCGGAGACCGGGGGCGGGCGGAACGACTCCCAGAGCACGGCCGCGGCGAGGCCGGAGAGGCAGAGGGCGGCCGCTCCGATGGTCAGGAACCGACTGTCCACGGGCAGCCACGGTAGATGGTTCCGGTAGACCACTACGCTCCGGTTCTGGGGAAGGTGTGAGCCCTTCGTCTGGTTGGTCGTGCCGTTGCCCGGCCCGGGCCCCGAGGACCTGTTCGTCAGGTTCGTCGAGTTCGGGCCGACGTGCGTGCCGTTGGTTCCCGTGCTGTTGGGGCCCGGAGCCGTGTGGTTGGTGCTGCCGTTCGGGTAGGGGGAGGAGTGGCTGGGCGGGGGAGTGTTGTTCGTCGTCTGGTTGAGGTCGGGCGGGAGGACGTCGGTATTGTTGCTCGTGGAACCGTTCGCGCCGTGGGTCCCGGGGTTCCACGGGGAGGGGCCGGCGAGGAGGCCGGCGGCCATGCCGACGCCGATGGTGAGCGTGAGCAGAAGGACCAGGGAAGAGAAGGTGACGGGAATGCGACGCACCTGACGCGGGTGGTACGCCGCCTCCGCCTCGAGGTCCCCCGTGCCGGAGCCGAGGTCGCCCGGCTCGAGCTCCTCCTCCGGGGCCGCCTCCCGCCAGGCCGAGGATCCGGCCTCCGCGGAGGAGGGGGTCCGAGGGCCCCCCGTGAACAGCATCAGCCCGAGGAGGACCGTCATGGCCCGAAGGGTCGCCATTCCCCTACACCCCTCTCCCACGGGCGAGCCGTTCACCGGCGGTAGGGCGCTACGGCTCATTATACCCCCGGAGGAGGGCGTGGCGAGGCGGCCCGCATCGCCGCGGCGATCGAACGGCGCTCCCGCTCGGTCGACCAGGAATCGATGTCGACGAGCACCTCGGAGAGCGCCCGCCGGGCCACGGCCGCATCCCCCCGCCCCACCGGGTGCTGCGAGTAACGGGCTTCCTCGAAGAGCCGGGTCAGCTGGTGCGCGTGCTCCTCCCGGACCCCGAAGGCGGCCACGATGACCCGCTCCACCTCGCGAGCCGTGTACTCCGAAAGGGGACCGAACCGGGGGCGGAGGGCGAGGAGGAGTCGGTGGTAGAGCGCCCGGATCACTTCGCGAGGGTCGGCCTCCGGGTCCTCCGTGAGCTTCCGGAGGGAGTCCTCGAGCTCCTTTCGGAGCGCGACGGCGTCCGAGGACGGGCTCGCCGGCGTCCGAGGTTCGTCGCGGCGTAGGCTCGTGTACATCACGACGACGGCCACGAGGACCCCCACGGCGAGAGCGACCCAACCGAGGTCGGCCCACGTGAGGAAGCCCGAGCCGGGAATGACGCCGCCGCCGCCCAGCGTGAGGTTGCCGTTCCCGCCGGAGACGTTGGTGCTGACCCCGGAGCCGGAGCTCGAGTTGTTGGAGCCCGGGTGGAGCGTCCCGTTCCCTCCCGGGACCAGCGTGTTCTGGATGAAATGAAAGGAGATCACGAACGCGGCCGCGAGGGCGATCGCGACGAACCCGGTGATCGCCACCCGCATCGGGTACCCCAGCCGGCCGCTTCGGATCCGCTGGTAGACCTCGACCGCGATGTAGCCGAAGATGAGGAGCACGCCCAGCACGCCGACGATCGGCAGCCAGTTGTACACCGGCACTTGGTTCGGGGGGGCCGGAGGCGCGGCGGCCGGGGTCGGACCGGCGAGCAGCGCCGCCAGGACGCCGAACCCGACGGCCATGAGAAGGAGCAGGAGGATCGCCCGACGGCCGGGAGCCCCCACCCGGGAAGGAACCGCCACGACCCGGTACGGGTCGAAGAGTACTTACGGTGGCTTGGTCGGGGTGCTCCCGAGCGTTTCGGGCTTCGGGCTCCCCGCGCCGGTGGGGGAGCGCGGGTGCAGGAGGTAGAAGCTCCGACGCTCGTGCTCGATGGGCAGCACGAAGAAGTCGTCCACCTCGTACCCCAGGTCGAACGCCGCTCGGAACGCGTCCCGGACCGCGTGCCTCCAGGGCCGCAAGGAGGCCGGAGCGTGTTCCCGGATCGCCGCGAGGTCGAACGGGACCTCCAGGTTCGCCTCGGGACCGGAGACCTCGCTGACGGCGGTCGGCCGGCGGAATCCCTCCTCCGAGAGCTCGGTCTCGATGAGCGCCGCGCCCTTCTCCCACCGGGCCCGGCCTTGTTCCGGGGATGGGAGGGTGCCCGCCAATCGGGACTCCGTGTTGGGGCTATCGAGCTCCCAAGTGAGCCGAAGGCGGTCCGTTTCGGTGCCGTGGCCCGACCCCCGGTCGACCTGGCCGAAGTAATGGACGAGGTACTTGTCGGGTCGGGCACCGAGCCGGTGCACCCCGAGCTGGGCGGCCCGGCTCGCGAGCGGGTCGATCGTGCCCCGGACCCATGGGAGCCCTTGGCGCATAACCTCCTCCCGCAGGAACGCGTTCAGACGGAACCCGACGTGGTGGTTCTGATACTCCGGGCGGACCGCGGTCGCCTGGACGTAGTGGTACAGCTGGGCCCCGTCCCAACCGAGGAACCCGATGCTCACCCCGGCGAGGTAGATGTCCACGAACGCCCCGAGTACGAAGCCGCCGTGGTCCTGGACCGCCCGTTGGGTCGCCGCCCCGACGACCGATTCCGCCTCGGGCCCGCCGGCCTGCCGTTGGACCTCCTCGGCGGCGCGGAACTCCTCGGGCTTCTCCAGGCGCCGGAACCGGAACACCGAACGACCGTCGGCGCTGGCCTCGCCCGACACGAACGGTCGAGCGGCGTCGAGTACTTTACCCCGCGTCCCCCGCGGAGCGTCTACCGGCGTACCTTGAGCTCCCCGCGCTTGGCGAGGTAGCGCTGCTCATCGGCCGGGGTGAGGTCCCAGAGGATCTCCTCGAGCTCGGGGATGTTCCGCAGGAACTCGGCCTTGCTCCGGGTCTCCATCAAGTGTTCGAACTTCCGGCGGGCCACGAGGTAGGCGCCCACGAGGTAGGCGCCCACGATGAAGATGATCGGCCCGAGGATGGCGAAGGCGAGGTTGTAGTTCGGCCCGCCGTTCCCGTACTGGCTCTGGTCGGTCAGGTGGTCCACCGGGTTGAACACCGGGCTCGAGGCGAGAGGGCCGATGAAGTCCCCCAGTGCGAGCGCGCTCAACAGGCAACCGATGACGAAGACGAGCACCCCGAGCGCGAAGCGGAAGGTGCGGAGCCACAGCCGAAGGCGTTGACCGAACGGGGCCGAACTCTCCGGAGCCACGGATTTGACGGGAGGGCGGCATTCTTATCAAGCTATTGAACCCTCGACGGGCGATGGACATCCTCCGGGCGAAGGCCCCGTTGCGGATCTCCTTCGCGGGTGGGGGCACGGACGTGAGCCCCTACCCCGAGGAGCGGGGGGGAGCGGTCCTGAACGCGACCATTGACAAGTACGCCTATGCCACCCTGCTCGCGAAGCCGGGCAGCGGCGCGGCCCGGGTCCATTCGCTGGATTTCGAGGTCGACGCCGAGTACCATGCGCCCCAGGATTTCGTCTTCAACGGGGAGCTCGACCTGGTGAAGGCCGTTCTCCGACATTTCCGCCGGGCCGACCAGGAGCTCGAAATCTTCCTCCACTCCGACGCTCCCCCCCGGACGGGGCTCGGAAGCTCCTCGACCATGACCGTGGCCCTCGCCGGCCTGTTCCAGCGGTACCTTCGGCTCCCGCTCACCACCTACGAGCTCGCGGAGCTGGCCTACCGGATCGAGCGGGTGGAGCTCGGCGACCCGGGCGGCCGCCAGGACCAGTACGCGGCGGCGTTCGGGGGATTCAACTTCATCGAGTTCACGGGGAGCATGACCGTCGTGAACCCGCTTCGGATCGACCCGGAGGTCATGAACGAGCTCGCCTACCGCCTCATGCTTTGCTACACCGGGGTGACCCGGTACTCCGGCCAGATCATCGAGGACCAGACGCGCGCCTACCGCAGCGGGCGCGCCGAGACCGTCGAGGCCCTCGACGATGCGAAGCGGCTCGCCTTCGACATGAAGCGGGGGCTCCTGACCGGGGACCTCGACGAGATGGGCCGACTGCTCCACGAGGGGTGGGAGGCGAAGAAGCGGTTCACCGAAGGGATCTCGAACCCCGAGATCGACCATTTCTATCAGGAGGCCCGCAGCGCCGGAGCCCTCGGGGGCAAGCTCACCGGGGCCGGGGGAGGAGGGTATCTCCTCTTGTTCTGCGATTTCCAGCGGCGACAGGAGGTCGCGAAAGCGGTCACCCGGGCGGGGGGACGCATCGTCGACTTCGCCTTCTCTCCGGAAGGCGTACGGAGCTGGACGGTACGGGCCCCGAACGGGGTCCCCGCCTAGAACCGACCCGGTGGACCGGCCGGGGCTTCGCCGGAGCCGCTTCTTGGCCATCGGAAGGCTTATTCCATGGTTCCTCGAATCCGGCCAGCATGTCGGACACACCGCAGAGTCCGCCGCCACCGAACTGGGGGCCGACCCCGCCGGCGCCGCAAGGTTGGCAACCCGCCCCGAACGCGAACTGGCCCCCCCCGCAACCCGGGTGGGCGCCTCAGCCGATGGCTCCCCCGCCGTTCATGAGCCGCCCGGGCTCGATGGACACCTTGAGCCGGGTCGGGAAGCTCGTCGGACTGACGCTGGTCTTCATCGGCGTCCTGGTCATGGTCGTCTTCGCGAGCATCCCCGGTAACTGCTTCTCCGGCACGAACTGCGGTTACGCGGGAGGCGGCACCAATTTCGCGAGCCAGGCCGCCTGGGCGATCCTGGCCGGCAAAGCGCTGTTCGTCGTGGGCCTTGCCGCCTTCGCCATGGGAGGCTTCCTCAAGCTCCGTGCGCTCTCCATGCCCGCGAACGGCAAGCGGGAGGACACGGACTTCGTCATCGCGGACCGCCGGAACAACTGGGTCCTGGTGCTGTTGTCGCTCGTGCTGATGTTCCTCATGCTGGCGATGACCATCCTCACGACGACGCCGCCGGGGTTGTAGGGCCCCGAACGGAAGGTCGCGAACGGACACCGAGACGACCTTGACCCCCCGCGCGAGCGGGGGGCCCAAACCCCTTCCTCTCTTCTGTCCCGACCCCGAAGGCTCCGACCCGCCCCGGGGCTCAACGCTCCGAGCGTTATCGGTGGATCCGGGCGATCGCGCGCTGCCGAAGGTCCGTGAGCGCGTTCATGTAGTTGGCGTAGGCATCGTACGGGCTCCCGTAGGCGCTGAAGTACTGGTGGACCCCGAGGTCCGCCCCGTGGCCTCCCAGGTACATGTAGTAGAAGTGGTCGGAGGTGAGGAGCTTGCGCCAGGCCGTGATCGCCTCCGGGTCCCCCGACTGTCGCACCAGGACGCCCACCTTCTTGGCCGCCTCGAACGCGGAGCGCTGGAGGTCGTTCCCCAGCCAGGCGCCGAGGTCCCGGTTCTGGTCCGCCCAGGTGATCGTCGTGGGAGCGCTGATGAAGCCCACGGTCCGCAGCGCCGAGGCCTCCTCGACCGACGCCCAGCCGAGCCCCGTCTCCCGTGCGGCCGCGTCGGGCAGGGCCGAGAGGAAATCCAGGATACCCGAGGACTCCGGGTGGTGCTCCCCGAACGTCTCGAAGTCCATGAACAGGCCCACCATCTCCCCCGGGCTCTGCGCGATCCAGCGGGCGTACTTCTCGGCGGTCAACGGATACTCGTTCCATTCCCGGGAGGAGAACCGGAACCCGACGTCATCGCTGAGTCGGTAGTTGCGGAGCAACACCGCGAGGTTCGGCGCGACGTGGCTCGAGTACCGGTAGTTCGGCGAGGCGTTCCTCAGGAGCGGCTCCCACCCCTCGGCGAGCATGCCGAGGTACCCTTCCTGCGCGGCGAACCGGGCGAGCTCGTCGCTGAAGGCGAGCTCCGTCATCCGGAGGAGCTTCGGGGTCGCCCCGAACTCCTGTTCGAGCATCTGCCGTTGGAGGGCCACCTCCTCGGCGAGCTCCGGCGGGGCAAGGAGGAAGGCGAGGGAATGGTAGTACGTCTCGCCGACCAACGACACCTGGCCGGTGGCCACGAGGGCGCGGAGCCGGGAGAGGAGGTCGGGGGCGGCGCGGTGCGCTTGCTCGACCCAGGTCCCGGTGATGGAGAGCGAGCACCGGAACTCGGGATGGGAATCCACGGCCCGAGCGAGCCGTTCCAAGGTCGGACGGTAGCATTTCCCCGCGATCCGGCGGAAGATCTCCAGGTTCCGCTCGTCGTCGAAGTACGGACGGCCGCTTCCGAGGTCGAGATATCGGAACCGGGCGAGACGCCACGGTTGGTGCAGATGCAGGTAGAGGACGATCTTCACCGGACCCACCCGGGGGCCAGGAGCTCGGCATAGACCCCGACGGTCTCGAGCGCTCGCTCGGGCCATCCCTCGCGCAGCGCCTCCGTGCGGCCCCGGTCCCCCATGATGGCCCGGAGGGTCGGGTACTGCAGGAGCTCGGCGATCCGGCTCGCGAACTCCTCGATGTCCCAGAAGTCCACGGCGAACACATCCCGGGCCACCTCCGCCACGCCGCTCGTCTTGGAGACGATCGTGGGCACTCCGGCGGCCATCGCCTCCAGCGCGGCGATGCCGAACGGTTCGACGATGCTGGGCAGGACGAACACGGAGGAACGGGCGAGCAAGGCGCTCCGCTCCTCCTCGTTCACCTTCCCCAGGAACAGCACCCGGTCGGCGATGTCGAGGTGCGCCGCGAGGGTGAGAAGTCGAGGATACTCCGGTCCTTCCCCCGCCACGACGAGCAGGACGTCGGGAAGCTGTCGGAGCACCCGCGCTCCGGCCCGCAAGAAGGTGTCGACCCCTTTCATCGCCGCGAGCCGGCCGAGGTAGAGGACGACCGATTCGGGGGACTCGAGGCGCGCCAGCCGCTCGGGGGGTCGGACGGCGTTGTAGATCACCCGGACCTTATCGGCCGGAACGTGGTAGCGCTCCACGAGCTGCGCCTTCAGGTGGCGGCTCACCGCCACGACCCGGTCGGCGGCGTCCAGCCCCGACTGCTCCCGGTCGAGGATCTCCTTCCAGGGGTGCCCCAAGCTCCGGTCGTACTCGGTGGAATGGACCGTCATCACGAGCGGGCAGCCGAGACGCCGCGCGAGGGAGGCCGCCCCGACGGTACCGAACCAATCATGGACGTGCACCACGTCGACCTCCGTGAGGCCGTCGAGGGCGGCGACCCATCCGTTGTAGTCGACCATCGCCTCCGGGTACGGCCGACCGAGGTCGATGGGCCGGTCGTAGGCCGTCGGCCAGCTGGAGGGGGTCGAACCGGAGCGAGCGGGCGCGGGCTCGCCGGGATATCGGAAGCTCACGCCCGGGATCTCGGTGAACGGCCCGGTGAACGGAGTGAGGAAGGTCACCCGGTGCCCCATGAGGGTGAGCTCGCGACACAGCTCGAAGCTGTGCACCCCGAGGCCCCCGGTATGGTGCGGGGGGAACTCCCAGCCGACCATCACGATGTGCAGCCTTCGGATGGGCGGAAGCCTCGGCGGTACGGCCGGTCGCTCGGGGGGCCGGGACCACGCGAGGTCCCGGGTGAGCTCGTCCAGACGGACCCGCTCGTTGGGGGGGGCGGCGTTCGGCGGGGTCCGCTTCCGGCGAGGGCGCCGGGGCGCGGCCCGGACACGGGCCGAGCGAGTCCCCCGGACCTTGCCGACGGCTCGGGCTCCTTTTCCGGGTCGCCCGGCGAGGGAGGCCGTGCGACGTCGGGTCCGACGGGCCCGCGGGGAGGTGGTCGTCGTCATGGTGGGACCGTTCGGGCCCGGGTCTTCACGGGGGCGGGTCGGTCCACCCTCCCCCGTCGAACGGCCCCCATGGCCGAGACCCCAACGCGGCGGGGCTCAAAGTGTTGTCTCACGGGAAGCTCTCGGCCCGGTCACGGAGGCACCCGTCGGTAGCGGGAGGGCAACGCCCGCTCCTCGTCGTCCGGGGGCTTCGGGCCCACGAGTCCGGCGAGCACCGGGTCGCGGAGGCGGGCGAACACCCAGCCTCCCCCGAGGAGGGCGAGGAGCGCCCCCAGGAGAGCCCCCGCCGTTCCGATCAGGACCCCGACACCGAGGAGGAAGTAGCCGAACAGCCCGAAGAGCCCGCCGGCGAGGGGCGAACCACCGAGCCGGCCTTGCCGGGAGGGCGCCCGGACGGAGAGGAGCGCCCCGGCGACCTGGATGGCCAGGAGCGCCCCCGACTGGACGAGCACCGTCCCCACGCCGAGCACGGTGAGGACGCTCCCGGAGAAGTACTGGGTGACGAGCGCGAGAGAGAGGAGTCCGGCAATGCCCGAACGGGCTCCGAGCGCGTAGAACGGTCCGGACTCGCCGTCCCGGAAGTACCCCCTTCCGAGGAGGAACCACTGAGCGGCCTCGGTGCCGACGACGAGCAGGCCGAGGTCGATGACCCCGGCGATGAGCGCCCCGTTCTCCATCGCGGCGTTGTAGAAGAGCAGCGGGAGCGCGAGCGGGATCCCGAGGAAGAGCCCGGCGGTGTAGGCGATGAACTCCTTGCGCTCGTCGAAGAGCGTCCTCGGCACCTGGGGGGCGGCGAACTGTCCGACCTGCCAGTACATGAACCCGCCGGAGAGGAGGACGCCGACCAATCCTCCGAGCGAGAGCGCGGTGTTCACCACGGTCCGCCCATCCATCGGGCTCCTGTGAGGAACCCGGTGTGCCCGAGCATCTCGAACTCGGGGCGCGTGCCGCCCTCGCCGACGTGCAGCGCTCGCTCGAGGAGCTCCAGGCTCCGCACCTCCTCGAAACCGTGCTGACGCAGCTCTCGGACGCTCCGTTCGAGCTGGTTATAGGTGGGCGTGTAGACCGCGATCGAACCTCCGAGGCGGAGCGTCTTCTTCGCGGAGGCGAACACGCCCCACGGCTCCGGAAGGTCCAGCACGATGCTTCCCGCGACCGGGAGGTCGAGCCCGTCGGCGACGACGTCGCGTTCGCGGAACTCGACCCGGTCCTCGAGGCCGAGCGCTCGGACGTTCTGTCGGGCCACCGAAAGGAACTCCGCCCGGCGGTCGTAGGAGATGACCCGACCGTTCGGACCCACGGCGTGGGCCAGGACGACGGTCAGCGCGCCGCTTCCGGCGCCGGCCTCCGCGACCGTCGAGCCCGGACCGACGCCCGCGAGGAGCAGGAGGTGCTGAGCGTCCTTGGGCGTGATGATCTGCGCCTTCCGTCGAAGGTGCGCGAGGAGGTCCGCGAGCGTCGGCCGGAGCACCCGGAACGGCGTGCCGCCCCAATCGACGATGGCCCCGGGAGCGGCGCCCACCGCCGAAGAAAGGTCGACGACGCCCAGGGCGTCGATGGCTTGACTGCCCTTGAGGAGCCGGAGGAGCACGGAGTCACCAGCGCGGTGCCGGAGCAGCACGAGCTCCCCTTCCTCGAGGGCGTCCCCGTCGAAGTTCCGAGCGTTACCGGCCAAGGTGCGTCCTTCCCGCAGATACCGCCACCCGCGCGGGGGTACTAGAGCCCACCCTCATGGGGGTGGGCGAGCCGGGAACGGGGGGCGCCCCCCTCCCCGAGGGCCCGACCGGGGGACCCCGGCCCCGCGCGGCTCGGGGGGATAGCGACCCGTCCCGGGAGAGCGGCCCCGCGCCGAGTGCGCCCGCCGGCGGCCCGTTCGAGCTTCGAGCGCTCGGCGTCCGGGGTCATCGTCAAGTACCGGCCCTTTTCTGAGTGCCCACCCCGGGACCTGAGGAACATGGTCGACAACGTGGTGGTCGGGCGCGAGGTCTGGAAAATCTACGGTAGCGGGGAGACGGAGGTCCCCGCGCTCAAAGGGGTCTCCGTGGAGATCCGACGGGGCGAGATGGTCGCGGTCATGGGCCCCTCCGGGTGCGGGAAGACGACCTTCCTCAACTGCTTCAGCGGCCTCGATGAGATCACCCGGGGCCAGGTCACGCTCGAAGGGACGGACATCCACCAGATGTCCGACAACCTGAGGACCGAGTACCGGGCCCGCCGGGCCGGTTTCGTCTTCCAAGCGTACAACCTCCTGCCCATCCTCACCGCGGTCGAGAACGTCGAGATGCCGCTCCTCGCCTCGGGGATCCGGGCCAAGGACGCACGGCCCCGCGCCGTCGAGATGCTCCGGGAGCTCGGCCTCGGGGACCGGCTCGACCATCGCCCCTCGGAGCTCTCGGGAGGACAGCAGCAGCGCGTCTCCCTCGCCCGGGCGCTGGTGACGCATCCGGCGATCGTCTGGGCCGACGAGCCGACCGGGAACCTGGACGAGGAAGGGTCGCACCAGGTCACCGGGCTCCTGCGAGAGCTCAACCGCCAGTTCCAGCAGACGATGGTGGTCGTGACCCACGACGCGGACGTGGCGTCGGCGTACGACCGCACGCTGCGCATGCGGGACGGAAAGTTCGTTCCCTGAGAGGAGGACGTCGCGATGGTCGACCCGCTCGTTCTCCTGGCCGCGACCCTCCTGGGGGCGGTCGCCCTCCTCTCCGGGGTGCTCGCGCTCCGCCACCGCCTCTCGCTGCGCATCGCGATCCGGAACATCCGACGCGCCCGGACCCGGTCGCTCCTCGTCGTGGCCGGCCTCCTGGTGGGGACGGCGATCATCTCCGGCAGCCTCGTGGTCGGCGACACGGTCGGGACGATCAACGTCCACTACACCTACATCGCCTACGGATACACCGACGAGGCGGTGTACGGGACCAACCCGACCGGAGGGTACCTCTACTTCCCCGCCACCACGGCCTTCGCGATCGTCAACGCCTCCTCGAGCGACCCCCAGATCGCGGGGGTCTCCCCCGAGGTCGTCGACGTGACGCAGGTCCTCGACCGGACCACGGGGATCCCCCAGACCAACCTCAACCTGATCGGGAGCGATGCGAACCTGAGCGGGGCGCTCGGGAAGTTCACCTCCGACTCGGGGACGAGCTTGACCGGGCCCTCGAGCGGCCAAGTCTTCCTCGACGACCTCGCGGCGCAGCAGATGAACGCCCACGTGGGGGACACGGTCACGCTGTTCGGGGCCCGGGCCCTGACCACGACGGTGGGGGCCGTGGTGCACGACGACCTCCGGGGAGGGTTCCTGACCGCCGGTCTCAACGGCGGTAGCGTCTTCGTCGACCTCCCGACGGCCCAGTTCCTGGAGAACGCTACGGGAGAGGTCAATTTCATCGCCGTGACGAACGCCGGGTCCCAGGTCGGCGGGATCGGGCTCAGCTCCTCGGTGAGCTCGGCGCTCAACCGGACCCTTGCGGAGACCCCGGGCACCTCCCACCTTTCCGTCAACGACCTCCTGAAGAACGGGATCTCCCAGGCCAACTCCCAAGGGAGCGGGATCACCGAGATCTTCCTCGTCTTCGGCCTCTTCTCCATCGTCGCCGGCGCGATGCTCATCGTGGGGATCTTCACGATGATCGCGGAGGAGCGCAAGGGGGAGATGGGCATGCTCCGGGCGATCGGGCTCACGCGTCGGGCCGTGGTCCTCTCCTACTATTTCGAGGGGCTGATCTATTCGGTCGGGAGCGCGCTCGCCGGCACCTTCGTGGGGGTCCTCACCGGCTACATCCTGCTGTACGCCTACACGCTGTTCGTCCCCATCGGGGGGGTCAGCCCCGGCGTCATCCTCGGCTCGTTCACCTTTTCCAACGACTCGCTGATCACGAGCTACCTGGCGGGGTTCCTGCTCACGCTCGGGACCGTCGTCGTGGCGAGCGTCCGGGTGAGCCGCTTGAACATCGTCCGGGCCATTCGCGACGTGCCGGAGCCGCCGCCGCCCCTGCGCACCTACACCTACCTCGCCTACCTCGGCGCGGCGGCCCTCGTGCTCGGGAGCCTGCTCTTCGCCGCGACGGCCCGCGGGGACGGCGACGTCTCCTACCCGATGATCGGCGGCGGGGTCGCCATCCTCGGGGCGGGGTTGGTGGCCGCGCGCTTCGTGAAGAACCGCACCGCCTTCTCGGTCGTGGGGCTCGCGCTGGTATTGTGGAGCGGGCTCGAACCGCTCCAGAACCAGGTCCTGGGCACGGGCCATTCCGGCGGCATCTTCGTCGTCTTCGTCGAGGGGGTCCTCATGGTCGGGGGGGCGCTCCTGCTGTTCGCGTTCAACGGGCCGGACCTCGCTCGGGCCCTCGAACGACCGCTCGCAGGTCGGCGGGGGTCGACGCCGGCGACTCGGCTCGGCCTCTCCTACCCAAGCCGAAGGGCCGCCCGCACCTCGATCACCCTCGCCATCTTCGCCCTCGTGCTGTTCACCATCGTGGTGCTCGCCACGTACAGCTCCACCCTCACGGGGAACCTGGAGGACTCCATCTCGGCCCAATCCGGGGGGTACACCTTCTTCGGGTACTCCGCCCAGCCGATCCCCGACCTTCCCGATCTGGTGGCCTCGAACGCCTCGCTCGCGCCGCTGTACAGCCACGTGGTGCCTCTCGTAACGGGGGTGAGCCAGCTCATGGTCCCCGGATTCGGGGCCAACCCGTACGAGGATTCCGTCTACGCCGCGCCCGCGGGCGCCCCCTCCTCCTCCAACTTCTACGACACGAACCAGTTCCCGTTCCTGTCGACGTACGACGGATGGACCGCGGGCCAGGTGATGACCCGCCTCGCCAGCAACTCCTCGGTGGCCATCGTCGACGCCAACTACGCCTCCGGGGGAGGCTTCTCCTCCGCCCCGCACCCCGTCGTCTCCGTCGGAACGGTCCTCGGGGTCACCAATCCGAGCAACGGGGCGACGCTCAACGTGACGGTCGTCGGGGTCCTCAAGGAGGAGGTGCTCACCGGGGTCTGGCTCAACCCCACCGCCGCGAGCGCCCTCGGCTACCACGCCACGAACGGCTACCTTCTGACCGTCCACTCGGGGGTCTCCTCGACGTCCGCCTCCCAACGGACCAAGGCCGCGTTCTACACCTACGGGCTCGTGCTCGTCGACTTCGCCTCCGTCCTCGCCACGACGATCGCGCTCATCTCCGGGGACATCGGGCTCTTGGAGGTGTTCATCGGTCTCGGTCTGGCCGTGGGGATCGCGGCGCTCGGGATCCTCGCCCTTCGCGCCGTCGTGGAGCGCCGGCGGGAGATCGGGATGTTGCGGGCGATCGGGATGACCCGCACCATGGTGCTCAAATCGTTCCTCCTCGAGTATTCCTTCGTGACGCTGTTCGGGGCGGCCATCGGGGGAGCGCTCGGACTGCTCATCGTCTACAATCTCGTGGTGAGCCCGGGGGCCTCCGCGGCCGGGGTCTCTCAGCTGTACATCCCGTGGGAGAACCTCGTCATCGTGCTGGCCACCATGGGAGCTCTCGCGACGCTTGCGGTGATCGGACCCTCCCTGCGGGCGGCCCGGCTCCCTCCCGCCGAAGCGATCCGGAGCATGGAGTAGGCCACCGCCGGGAGCCCCGACGGCCTCCTCGGGGGAGGGCGGAAGCTGCCGACGGGCCCCCGACCCTCTCCGGCCGAGGGGGTTTTATCCCTAGGCCGCTCGGGGTTCCGGGAACTCGACGGGAGCGGGCTCGACAGGAGTCGGTCGGATCCCCGGAAGAAGCGGGCATAGTGTAGTCTGGTTATCACATAGGCTTGCCAAGCCTATAACCCGGGTTCAAATCCCGGTGCCCGCACTTCCCTCGACTTCCGGGTCCGCTCCGCCTCGGAGCGCGGCGGTGCTTCCTCCCCCCATCCCTCGAGCCCCCCCATCTCTCCCGGTGCCCGGTCGATGGCCTCCATCGTACGGCACGTGCTCCGCAGTTCGGAGGGCCCTCTGCCCGCCGGAGCGCTTTCGGTCGCCCCGGGCTCGGGGAAGCGCTCCCCGTGCGATTTCAGCGCACGAGGTCCAATGCTATGCGCAGTTACCGCCCGGAAGGCGGCTTCGGTGGACCTTGGGGCCGAAAGGTCGTGAACGCAGTTCCCTCGGCGAAAGAGCGGGCGATCCTCCGGCGAAGTTCGGCGGCCGTTCGAGCGCCGCCCGCCACCCCCTTCGGGACCGGAGGGGGCGACCGACCTCCGGCGTACGGGCAAGGTATGGTTTTTCCCCCCGGCGCCATCCCGGAGCGATGGCCCAGATGCGTCGCGTCACAGTTCCGAGGCAACGGTCGTTCGAGTACGTCTCTCGCGGCAAGGGGCCGGCGACGCTCTTGGTGCACCCCGGAGGGCCGGGGTTGACCTACCATTACCTTCGGGGGCTGCTCAAGCTCGCGAACGCGCACCTTCGGGTGGTCCTGTTCAACCCTCGTGGGGTCGGGCATAGCTGGGCGCCTCGACGCGCCTCGGAGTACACCGTCGGTCAGATGGCGGAGGACGTCGAGGCGATCCGCAAGGCGCTCCGGATCCGGGAGCTCCACCTTCTCGGCTATTCGGCGGGCGGGTTCGTAGCCCTGGAGTACGCTCACCGGTATCCTCAGCGGCTCACCTCGCTCCTCCTGTGCGCCACCGCCGGGAGCGCGGAGGAGGCCGTCCAATCGGCCCGCGCGGTGCTCGCGGTCGCCACCCTCCGGCAGCGCAAGCGATTGCGCGAGCTCACACGGGCCAAAGCGTTCTCCTCCCCCGAATACCAGGCGCTCGCCGAGGCGGTCTTCCGCCCGTTCGAGACGCGTTTCCTCAAGGGCCCCCACCCGGATTGGAAGGCGACCCGGCCGACCCCGGCGGTCTACCGGGCGATGATGAGCCGCCATGGGGACGAGTTCAAGGTGGATGGCACGCTCGCCCGCTGGGACGGTCGGAAGTACTACTCCAAGATCGAGATCCCGACCCTCGTGCTCGTCGGCCGGTACGACTTCTTCCTGAGAGCGGCGGTCCGGATGAACGAGCGGATCGACCCCGCCCACCTCCGGGTGCTCCCCCGTTCCAGCCACATGGCGATCCTCGAGCAGCCTCGGGAGTTCCTGGGCGCGACCCGGGAGTTCCTGATGGACGTCACGGGCGACTGAACCATCCCGCGGCCGGGTCACTCCACCGGCCGAAGGGCCCGGGCCACGAGGAAGATCGCGAGCGCGATGAGGACCGCGGACCAGGCGAACAGGCCGAGGAGGTAGACCCCGGCGGAGTACGGGTAGTACGAAGCGCCGAACAGCGTCTCTCGGAGCACGTTCACGGCGAGGGAGACCGGGTTGTACTGGGAGACGTTCCTGAGCCAGGTCGGCATCGACCCCCACGGGTAGAGCGCATCCGAGGTGAGCAGCACCGGAAGGTTGAGGAGGTTCACCGCCGCGAAGTACGTCTGGGGAACCTCGAGCAGGATGCCGAACATCAGGAACAACGTCGCGAACATCAGCGAGAGCAGGACGATGGCGAGGACGATCTCCACCGCGCCGAGGGCGCCGACGTTCGCGGTGACATCCATCCCGTTGAGCCCGGGGATCCGACCGAACAGGAGCGCGAGACCGAGGACGAAGAAGGCGAGCGCGATCGGCTGGGCGGCTCCCGCGATGAGCCGGGAGCCGAAGACGGCGGCGGAGGGGGCCGGCGTCCCCCGGGTCCGCTTGAAGATCCCGAACAGCTTGTCGAAGATCACGTTCGCGCCGATGAACAGCGTCGCCGTGACCGAGACGAACCCCACCATCCCGGCGGCGAAGTACGAGTAGTAATCCGGGGCTCCCCGGAAGTAGGTGAGGACCACCTGGTGCACCTCCGCGGGCGGCGAGCCCGGCGGGAGGAACTGCGCCGGATTGATGTTGAACCCCTGGCCGAACAGGAGCAGGTACAGGAGCGGGAGCATCAGCGAGGTGAGGATCGCCTGAGGGTTCCGGGCGAGCTTCAGGAACTCCCGGCGCGTGAGGGCGGCGAGCTCGGTCAGCATCACCGTCTCCCGCTCATCGCGCCCTGGACCCGCTGCAGGATCACGGCCCGGTCGGTGGCGGTGGGGCCCTCGTCCTCGCGGAACTCGCGCCCGGTGAGCTCCAGGAACACCTCGTCGAGGCTCGGCCGTTTGACCGTCACCCCGGTCACCCCCGCGCCGGCCCGCGCGCACGCCTCCACCGCGATCGGCACGAACGTCTCCCCGCTCGCGCACTTGATCCGGTAGGTGCCGTCCTGCTTCTGGACGGAGGCGACGCCGGCGAGCGGTCGGATCAGCTCGGTAAGGTCCTTCCGGTCGTTGCCGGTCTTCAAGGTGACGACGTCGCCGCCGAGCCGGTCCTTGAGCTCGTTCGGCGTGCCCGTCGCCACGATCTTGCCATGGTCGATGATGGCGAGGCGATCGCACATCGTGTCCGCCTCGTCGAGGTAATGGGTGGTGATGAACACGGTGACGCCGGTCTCCCGGCGGAGCTTCTGGATGAACCCCCAGAAGCCGGCGCGCCCCTGCGGGTCGAGTCCGAGCGTCGGTTCGTCCAGGAAGAGGATCTTCGGCCGGTGCACGAGGCCCACGGCGAGCTCGAGGCGGCGCCGCATCCCGCCGGAGTAGGTCTTCGCGTACCGGTCCGCGGCGTCGGTGAGCTGCATCTGCTCGATCAACGCCTCGGAACGCTCGTGCGCCTCGGAGGGGGAGATCCCGTAGCAACCGGCGGCGACCTCGAGGTTCTCGCGGCCCGTGAGGTCCCCGTCGGCCGTCGACTCCTGGAAGATGACCCCGATGCGTCGCTTGACCTCCTCGGGGTCCCGGCCCACCTCGATGCCCCCGACCATCGCCCGACCTTGGGTCGGCTTGAGCCCGGCCGAGAGCATCGAGACGGTCGTCGTCTTGCCAGCGCCGTTGGGGCCGAGGAACCCGAACGCCTCCCCCGGGGCGACCTCGAAGGAGACCCCATCGACGGCGCGGATGCTGCCGTTGTACACCTTCACGAGGCCCTCGGCCACGATCGCGCCGTGATGCTCCATCCGCGTCCCCTCCGTGTCAAGGACCCGCGCCGACCGTCCCCCCCCGGTAGCGCCGATCCCGGTCGGCCGGTGAGTCCGGGGACTCTTGAGGTCTTCGAATCCCCCGCGGTCGAGCCGTCGCACCCTCTCCCCCATCGCGGCGGCGCGAGCTCCGAAAGGTCGGAGAGGTGCTCCCGCCGGGATTTGAACCCGGGTCGCAGGGTCGAAGGCCCCGTATCCTTGGCCGGACTAGACTACGGGAGCGCCGTATCCGAGTGTCCGGCGCACTCCTTTAGCGTTTCCGAGGTGGGAGGGGGTCAACCGACCCGCTCCCACCGCTCCAGTTTCTGGACCTGCCCCAAGGTCGAGCCGCGCTTGATCTCCTCGCGAACGCGGTTCTCGTGCTCGAGGACGTCGAGGGCGCGGTTGGCGACCTCCTGGGCGCGCTCCCGCGGGACGACCACGACGCCGCTCAGGTCCCCGACCACCCAATCGCCGGGTCGGACCAGCTGTCCGCCGACCGTCACCTCGACCCCGATCTCGCCATGCCCCTTCGGCTCGCCGGCGTTCGGAGAGACGTGCCGGGCGAACACGGGGAAATCGAGGGCGAGAATGGCGTCGAGGTCGCGCACGGCCCCGTCGATCACGACGCCGGCGACCTGGCGGCCCACGGCGCTCCAGGTCGCGAGCTCCCCCCAGATCCCGGTCGTCTGCCCTCCGGCGTCGATGACGAGGATGTCGCCGGGGCCGGCCCGGTCGATCGCCTCCACGGGCTTCGCCCAGTCCCCGTCCCGGGTGAGAACGGTCACGGCGGGGCCGGCGATGCGCACGGTGGGGGAGGTCAGGTGCGCCGTGATCCCGTGCATCGCCCCCTTCCGCTGCATCGCGTCGGTCACGTTGGGGGTGGACACTTTGAGGAACGCCTGCTTGAGCTCGTCCGCGGCGTACCGGTGGAAGAGCTCGCTCGCCACCGCGACGCGCGTGGAGATCGCCTCCCGGATCGTCCGGGTCGCCGCGGTGATGTCCGGGCTCTTGGTGATGGCGCCTCCCACGATGAGGATGAGCGCGCCCGCGCGCGTCGCCTCGGCGACCGTTTCGGAGTTGAGGCCTCCGGCGACCGCCACGGGGATCGGCGAGTCTTTCACCAAGGTGGCCAGCTCGGCGAACGGCGTTCGAGCGCTCATCTGCATGTCGATGCCGATGTGGAGGCACACGGCCGCGGCCCCGAGCTGGGCGACCCGCTGGCTGCGCCCGACCGGGTCCGCCACCCCGAGGAGGTCGACGACGACCTCCGCCCCGTACTTCTCCCCCCCTCGCACGGCGTCGGCGATGGTGTCGTCGTCGGCCGCCCCGAGGACCGTCACGATGTCGGCCCCCGCCTTGGCGGCGATCTCGACCTCGAACGCTCCGGTGTCCATCACCTTCATGTCCGCGACGATGCGGGCATCCGGACAGGCGCGGCGAAGCTCGCGGACGGCGTTGAGCCCCTCGCTCTTGATGAGCGGCGTACCGGCCTCGACCCAATCGGCGCCCCCCTTCACCGCCTCGCGCGCGGCGGTCAACGCTCGGGAGAGGTTCTCGAAGTCGAGCGCCACTTGCAGGACGGGCCGATCGAGGCGCATGGAGGATGGAGGGGGCGGGCGCGTAATAACGGTGCGGAGCCCTGCGGGCGCCGTGCCCGACGGCCCCGTGCGCGTCATCGCCGGCGATGCGCGGGAGCTGCCGGGGGTCGCGCCCGATTCGGTGGCGCTCGTGGTCACCTCCCCGCCGTACCCGATGCTCCCCCAGTGGGACGCGCAGTTCGCCCGTTTCGGAGCGACCCGCTACGAGGAGATGCACGACCTCCTCGCGGGCGCGTGGGCCGCCTGCCATCGGGTCCTCGTGGACGGGGGGCTGCTCGCCATCAACATCGGCGACGCGATGCGGACGGTCCCCGGGCAGGGTTTCCGCCTCTTCCCGAACCACGCCGAGGTGCTGCAGCGGTGCGTCGCCCTCGGATTTCGCCCGCTCCCGTACCTTCTGTGGAAGAAGCCGATGAACCGACCGAACGCCTTCCTGGGCTCAGGGTTCCTCCCGCCGAACGCCTACGTGACCCTCGACTGCGAGTTCGTCCTGCTGTTCCGCAAAGGGGAGCTCCGCGCGTTCCCCCGCCACGACGAGCGGCGGCGGGCGAGCCGATACGAGCGGACGGAGCGAGACCTCTGGTTCTCCCAGATCTGGTCGGTCCGGGCCTCCCGGCAGACGGACCCCCAAGGACGGCGCACGGCCGCGTTCCCGCCGGAGGTACCGCGTCGGCTGATCCGGATGTTCTCGGTGGTCGGGGACACCGTTCTCGACCCGTTCGCCGGGACCGGGACCACCGTGCGCGTGGCCGCGGAGCTTGACCGTCGAGCGATCGCCGTCGAGGTCGACCCGGAGCTCGCTCGGGCCCTCAGCGAGGAGTTTCCCCCGCAGGGCTAGGTGGCTCGGAGGGGGCCGCCCGTTCGTCGAGCTCCTCCTGGACCGCGTGCTGGAGATAGCGCAGGTCGTGTTCGGAGAGCCGGTCGAGATGGAGGAGGAGGTAGTGGAGGTAGATGCGCTCGGGCCGGCGCGCCGGGCTCGCCGGATGCGCCGGACCCGCCCCGGGCTCGCTCGCGAGGCGGCGCAGGGTCTCGGCGTGGTGGTGGAGCTCCGCGTCGTGGGCCTGACGTCCGATGCGACCGGTGAGGGGTGGGAAGAACCGTCCGACGGGGTCTGCGGGGGGTTCGGAGGCGGCGGCCGAAGGAGGGAGCGGTCGTCTCGGCCGAGGGCTCCCGCCCTCCGGCGGCGGCTTGACCGCCAGGTACGGATGCGGGGCCCGGCCCGGGTCTTGGTACTCCTCGAGGCTGTGACCGGAAACGTCCCGAACGATCGCCCGAAGGCTCCAGGAATCACGTCGCCCCGAAGGCTCCTCCTCCGGGGGGGTCCCCTCGGCGCTCATCGACGGGGTTCGTGCGGTCCGGGTCGGATAAAGGTGCCCTTCCATCGGCACCCGGTCCGTTCCTTTCGAGAGGTACGTCGGTCCCGGTCATGTTCCGCCGGAGGAACTCGAACTCGGGGGTGGAGGCAACCACGGCGATCGGAAGGTGCGCGCTCCCGAGCCGGAGCAGCGCCTCGGAGTACCCGGCCTCCCGGGGAAGTCGGGCCCGGGGCAGCCACTCCCCCTCGGCGTTCGTCAGCTGGAAGAACTCCCGGACCTCGAGGGAGACGTTCGTCAGGCGGAACAGGAGCGTGGCCCGGAGGTTCCGCAGGATCGATCGGCCGGCCACGCTCTTCAGGAAATCCTCGGGGTGCTGGCTCAACAGCAGGAATCCCGCCCGGTAGTGGCGCACGTGGCGGAGCAACCCGTCCAGGAACTCCGCCGTCGGCGGATGACGGACCAGGAAGTGCGATTCGTCCACGACGACGAGTCGTCGCCGCTCGCCGGTCCGGAGTCGGCCGTACACCCACTCGAGGACGTAGGCGAGATGGAACGGGAGATGCTCTTCGGGTACCCCGCGGAAGCTCACGACGAGGGGCGAGCCGGTGGGGGAGACCGTGGTGGGTCCGTTCAGGTGGGCGAGCGAGCCGTGCGTCAGGACCCGTACCAGCGTGGCGAGACGGGAGTTCGGCGCGGCGTCGGCCTCGACCACCCGCAGGAGGTCGGAGAAGACCGGAACGTTCGGCCCGTCGGAATAGAGGCCGTGGATGGCGCCGTCGAGCCGCGCCACCTCCTCGTCGTTTAGGCTGGGGAAGAGCGCGCGGAGGAGCGGCCCCACCCTCGCCGCCTTCTCCACGCGATCGCCCCCGGTCGTCAGCGGGTCGAGAGGGTTGAGGCGGCCGGCGGCCTCGGGTCCGAGCTCGAGCACCTCCCCGCCCAACGCCCGGGCCCAGGGGACGAACTCCCCGAGCGGGTCGAGGAGGATGAGCTCGAGGTCGGGGTACATCCACCGGCTGCGCATCGCGAGGAGCGCCGCGGCGAAGCTCTTGCCCGAACCGGTGGTCCCGAAGACTCCCCATGAATGGCTCGCGTGCTCCCATCGGTTCAGGAACACCGGGCTCGCGTCCTCCAACAACAGGCCGGTGAGGACGCCCTCCGGTTCGGCCACCGATTCTTCCACGAACGGGAAGAATGCCGCCACCCCATCGGTGTGGAGCGTGTGCCAGTAGCCGGGGGGCCGTCGCTCGAGCCCGTCCCCCGAGCACGGAGCGAGGCTCTCTTCGACGGCGTGGGTCGGGGCTCGCGCCCGGAACCCGTAGCTCGTCAGCCGTGCCATGAGCTCGGCGAGCACGCGCTCCGCGCGTCGGGGGGAAGGGGCCCGACCGGCGATCACGACCCCCAACCGCCACAGGTCCTGCTCCCGGGTCCCCACGCGCCGGGCCATCGCCCGCGCGGTCTCGGCCGTTCGCTCGACCTCGGGTCGTTCCGCCCCACCTCCGGCGGGGGCCGCGAGCTCCGCCTCGGCGACGGCGCCGGCGCGGTCGAGGATCTCGAGCGCCTCCGCCCTCGGGAGCCGATGGAGCTCGAGCCGGGCCTCGGCGGACAACGAGGGGGGGAGCACCCGCCCGATCACTCCGAACGGCACCTCCGGGGGGAGCGCCGAGAGCAGGAGCGGGCGATACGTCGAGCCGTGCGCCGTGAGCTCGGTCGGACCTTCCCGGCGGTGGGCCGGGTCCCCCCCGATCATCTCACGCCTCCCAAGCTCCCGGGCGCGAGCCGACCGACGACGAGGAGGTTCCCGGCCGCGAGGAAGAGGGCGCGGCCGGGCAGCGGGAGGATCGGGAGCTCGAAATAGACGGCCCAGGCGAGCAGAGCGAGCGACAGGGGAGCGAGCCACGGACGCCAATCCGCGGTGGAAGCCCTGGCCGTCGGAGCCCGCCGACGGAGGAGCCCGGCGACGAGCGAGAGCGCCGCCAAAGTGACGACCCCGCTCGCGAGCACCGGCCAGAGCAGGCTCAGGGCCGCGAGCCCGAGCGCACCGGCGGCCGCGGTGGGAAGAGGATCCGGCCACTCCCGTGGGCTTTCCGTCCGGCGCCTCATCGCTCCGTCCTCGAGGAGACCTCGGCCCCGAGCGCTCGGGCCAGCTCGGCGCCCCGGAGGCGGCGGTGCGGGACCTCGAGCGCCCCGAGCGCCGTGCTCACCGCGGCGAGCTCGCGCTCGAGCTTCGGGAGCACGGCGGTCGACGCACCGGGCTCCGACCAGAGGACCCAACGGACCCGACGGAGATGCCGCCGGCGGGCCAACAGCCGTACGAGCTCCCCGTAGCCCTCGCGGGCCGCTCGCTCGGCGGCCTCCCCGGGGGGTGCCGAGGGACGGAAACGCTCGACGCGGAGCGGGGCCCGGTCCAGGCGGATGACCGAGGGTCCCGAGGTCGAACGAAGGAGCTGTCGGTACGTCTCGAACATGCGCGCCGCGTCCTCGGGGGGACGGAAGGCGACCGGGACGCCGCCCGTCTCGAACCCGCCCGCCCAGCGGCCGCTGGGGGTCCGGAGGAGCGCGACGGAACCGTTCGGGGCGGGGCGGTGGCCGGCCGCGCTGGGGGGCCGGAACGACCGCCAGCGCCATCGCAGGTAGGCGGTGACCCGCTCGTCGAGGGAGAGCCCGTCCGGACGATGGACCTCCAGAAGGAAGCCGACGGCGAGGAACGGCGGCCACAGGAGCGGCCCCCATCGAAGCGCGACCAGCGCCCCCAAGGCGCTCACGAGCAGGAACCTCAACGCCGAGGCGGCGGAGGGGAATGGGCCGAGGCGGGCCGGACGGTCCAGGCGCTCCGGCAGCGCGATGGACTCCGGGCCGCTCGTCGAGGCGCTCACGAGGCATACCCCCGTACCGGCGGGGCGCTCCACCGCGGGCCTCGCGAGCTCGAGGAACCTCCCGAGCGAGTGGAGCTTCGGGGGGAGAGGCCCATCTGCGTTGCCAAGTGGCCGAAGAGCCGAGCGGAGCCGTGGCCGAGGAGCTCCCCGGAGAACGCCGGCATCGCGAGGAGCGCGGGTTGACCGGCGGCACGCTGGACCGCGCCGGTGAGTTTCTCGCCGGCCCCGGCGGCCTTCAGGACCGCCGCGTTCGGGCGGACGGCGCTTTCGACGACGACCGAGGCGGCGAGGAGACCCCGCTGGATCCCCCCCGTGACCGCCCCCGAGGCGCTCGGGAAGCCGGCGGAGAGGAGCGAGCTGCCCGTCAGCGACAGAAGCGACGGCGCCGCCAGCGCCACCACGAGGTAGCCCATGGTGAGCAGGATGGAGCTCGAACCGACCGCGAGCTCGAGGGGGATCACGACGACGCACGGCAGAAAGGCGAGCTCCAGGAACCAGCTCCAGGCGCGACGGGCGAGCGGGGCGAAGTACGGGATCGGCCAGAGCAAGGTGAAGATCGGCAGGAGGACGAGGAGCACCCCGAGCAGGGCGTTCCGGATCGCGATGGCGGCCGCCAGGAGCAGGACCAAGGAGAACAGGACGAAGGCGATGATGAACGCGAGGATGCCGTTGTCCCAGGAGTAGGAGAACATCCCGAGCCCTCCGATGCTCGTCCAGTTCTGCCAGGCACCCCCGTCGAACCCGGCGAGGACCGGGTACGTGGCCCCGGCCAGACCGAGGATGCCCCCCGCGATCGGAACGGTCAGGTTCGCCACGAGCACGGCAACGACGAGGCGGGAGAGCCATCCCCCGAGGGCCATCCGAGTGCGGCCCACGAAGGCCCGGAGGAGGTACAACCCTCCCACCGCCAAGGCGACCACGGCGATCGCCGGGTCGACCAGGTCCGTGAGCACGTAGGAGCTGAACGACGCCGCCGTCCCGAGGAATCCGCTCCCGCCCGTCGCCGTAAGGGTGGGGTACAGCGCCCCTTGGGCGAGCTCCGGCACGAGAAGATGGTCGTACGTCGGGGCGATCACCGCCGAGATCGCGGCGGTCCCCATGGCGAACATCGCGAAGAGGAGCGCCCGGATGGCGGTCGCCGAGAGGTCCATGGTGGTTCCGGGGGCCCTCAGACGCCCGTGACGACCCACTGCGCGAGCGCCCAGGCGAGACCGCTGATCGCGGCGGTGAACACGAGCGTGCCGATGAGCGCGTCCCGGGCGCGGTCCTTCGCCTGGACCTTCTTGGTCACGTCGTTGGAGAACCAGCTGAGCGCGACCCGCGCCCACACGAGCGCGAGGAGCGCGCCGCCCCCCGCGGCCACCAGGGTCACGAGCCGGTCGAGCGCTCCGGTGAAGTTCGCGACGACGCTCGAGTTCCCGGCCGAACTCGTCGAGCGAAGCTCGACCGGATGCGCCGAGGCCCCGGGGGCGGCCCAACAGCTCACGATGAGGAGCCCTCCGAGGAGGAACGGCAAGAGGGCCCGGGGCGAGCACCGCCGCTCGGCCTCGTTCATGGGTTCGTCCCCTCCGGGTCCGGGGGGAGCCCCGCCGGCCGGCTCCCCGGGCGACCCGCGGCCTCCCAGTAGAGGGTCTCGCTCCCCTCGCCCGAGGCCTCTCGGCGCACGCGGCCGAGCGATTCCCATCGGCTGACCGCCGGGCCGACGGTGGCCGGGTCGACGCCCTCCTCCTCGGCGAGGAGGTCGAGCGTGTCGCGGTCGACCCCGTCGTTCTCCCGAAGCAGACGTCGGACCACGGCGAGGGCCGTGCTCGAAACGGCGGGCGGCTTCGACGCCGCCGGACGGAAACGGCCTCGCAGGAACACCCACGCGACGAGCCCGATCAGAGCGAGACCGACCGCGGTACCGAGACCCCCGAGGAAGCCCTCGTCGACCCCCGGCGTGGAGGAGGACGGGGCGTCGGAGTTCGTCGAGGGAGGGTTGCCGCTTCCGGGGGTTCCGCCCGGGGCGGCCGAGACGCTTCCGTTGAAGGTGACCCGGATCTCGGCGCCCAGGCGGTCGACCACCGTCGCGCTCGCCTGCCAAAGGCCGGGCTCGCTGGGCTGAGCCACCCAGGAGACCGAGCCGGCGGCGGTCAGGTTGGCGAGGTGGGATTCTCCATCCGTCGACTGGAATTCCACGGTGTACGGCGGAGCCCCTCCTTCGACCCACGCCTCGATCGGCCACGGGTGGCCGGTGGTGGCCTCTCCGTTCCCGAGCAGGCTCGCATGGAGGGAAGCCAGTACGGTCAGGCTCTCGTTCCAGCTGACGGGAGCTCCCGTCCCGTCGCGAACGGTGAGCTCAAGGGCCCCGAACCCGGGAGTCGCGACCGAGCCGGTCCAGGCGAGGAGGCCGTCGGTCGAAAGCGCGCCGGAGGGGGCGCTGCTCGAACTGAGGGGGAGCGTGGAATCGATCGACCAGTTGAACGGGGCGCTCCCGGCGGAGAGGACCCCCATGACGGTGAACGCCTCCCCCACCTCGACCTCCCCCCCCGGGGTGAGGTTGACGAGCAGGCGCGGCGCGTCCTCGACGGTCGCGACGAGCTCCTCGACGCCGGCCCGCGCTCCGACCGCATCGACGGCCCCCACCTCGACGACGAACGGACCCGGCGCGAAGGGGAGGAGGGTCCCGTTGACCGAGCGAGCGACGACCCCGCTGGCGTGGAACTCCGATTCCGAGCCCAGGGCGTTCGCGATGACGTAGAACGGGGCCACCCCTCCCGAAAGGAGGAGCTCCACCGGGACCTTCTCGCCCAGGTCGACCTCGGCGACGCCGGAGCGGACCGCGAGGCCGAGGGGGGGCTCGACCGTCAGCTCGACCGAGGCGTTACCGATGTCCCCCAGGTCGTCGGAGACCGAGACGAGGACGGTGACCGGACCCGGCTCGGAGAAATTGACGACCCAGCTGCTCCCGACCGACCGGTCCCCGAAGGAGTCGGACCAGCGGAGGGTGAAGTTGCCGATGGCGTTCGCGACCTCGGCGAGGAGGTGGGTCGGGAACCCCTCATCCACCCGGGGACCCGGGTCGATGATCGCCACGGCGATGTGGGCGGACGCCACGATGGCCTCCGAGCCCGGTCCCGTCGCGAGCTCTCCCAACGCATCGGTGACCGAGACCGTGGGCGAGTACCGACCGGCGGAGTAGACATGCGACACCGAGAGCTCCCCGGCGACGTCGGCCTCCCCCGTTCCCGTGCTCCCGTCGCCGAAGTCGAACGTCGCCCGGTACGGGGGGAGCCCACCGGAGACCGTCGTCGAGAGCGTGACGGAAGAGCCCGGGCCGATCGGGTCCGCGGAAGGGAGGAGAGCTCCGAGGAAGAGGGGGCGCACGACCTGGACCGAGAGGAGCGCGGAGCCGGTCCCGTTCGTCAGGGTCACGCCGCAGAGCAGCAACGCTACGGCGAGGAGGAGGATCTTGACCGTGCCGTTCGAATAGGGGAAGGCGTGGAACTCGTTGGAGGAGCCCCCCGTGGAGTTGAGGGACCCGAGGGAGGACGCGCCCCCGAGCGGTTCCCAGTCGAACTGAGTCTCGACGTTGAGGCAACCATCGGGCAGGACGCCCGCCTCGAAAGGGACCGTGCCGCCGGCCACCACCGTCGCGCTCACGGGGGAGACGACGAGCTGGAGCACCGCCCCCGGGATCGAGACGGACGGGGCGCTCGGCGAGGTCGATGTCGCTCCCGAGGGGATGGCGACGAGGCCGGCGATCACGAGGGCGGCCGTCAGCAGGACCCACGGTCTGGCGCCGGCCCTCGCGCGCGTTCTCCGAGCGGAATTTCCTTCGAGCGGGTATTCTGTCACTCCCGACCACCCCGGGCCGGGGAGCGGCGGGGGCGGTACTTGCCTGCGAGCGAACGGGCGAACGGTGAACGGTGCCTCAGCTCCGCACGGTGAGCGCGATGTGCTCTCGGGCGAACGGGGCCAGGGACAACTGTCCGGTCACTTCGAGCCCATGCTCCGAGAGGGTGCGCCGGGTCTCCTGGATCACCTGGCCGACCGAACGACGCTGGGTGACGGACCGGACCTTGAGCATCAGGACCCCCTCCCCGTGGGGGCGCAGACAGGCGAGCGCGTTCTCGGCGAAAATGGCGGCCTGGTCGCGTTGCGCGATGTCCTGGTAGAGGAACTCCACGGTGCCCACATCCGCCCGGTACCGTTCGGGCAGGTGGGCGTCGGCCAGGATCGGGTGGACCCACCGGCGGTCCTTAGCGAGGGCGAGGAGGGCCGCGAAGGTCATCGGGCTCTTCTCGACCACGAAGAGCGGCACCTGGGGCAGCAAATCCGATAGGTGGCTCACTGTCGTACCGTGGGCGCCTCCCAGATAGAGCAGCTTGCGGAGGCGAGGGATCTCGGGCGGAGGGCCGTCCCGCAAGATGTACGCCGCGAGCTTGCTCCTCCACGGGTCGAACTCCCGGTACTCGCCGTCCTCGAACGGACGCAGCGCTTCCCCGTAGACCGCGCGCCCCGGTCGCGCGCTGCGGGTGTACAGCTCCCGTCCTTCCTTCCTCAGGTTCGGCCACTCCATCGGACCCGCTCCGTTCCGCTCACTCCACCGCCACGAGGAGCTCGACCTCCACGGGGAGGTTGAGTGGGAGCGAGGGGACGCCCATGGAGACCCGCGACGGTCTCCCGCGCTCGCCGAACAGCGCGATGAGGAGCTCCGTGGCCCCGTTGGCCACTTCGTGCTGGCGGGTGAAGGTCGGCTCCGAGGCCACGTACACCCCGACCCGAAGGACCTGGCGCACCCGGTCGAGGGAACCCACCAACGCCCCGACCGCGCTCAACCCTTGCAAGGTGGCGAGGCGAGCCGCCTCCTGCGCCTGGGGGACGGAGACCTGACCATCGACCCGACCAGGGTACAGGACCGCCCCGTCCTTCATCGCCCCCTGCCCGGAGACCCACACGAGGTCCCCCTCCCGCACGGCGGGTCGGTAGGAACCGGCGGGTTGGGGCGGTGCCGGCAAGGTCAGGCCGAGTCGCGCCAGAGCCTCGGAGGGGCTGAGGGTCATCATCGGGGGCACCGGCCGGGGCGACATAGGTCTATGGGGCGGGCGCGGCAGGCTCTTTAGCGGGAGACCACTCCCGAGACGGATGGCCGGGTTCTTCCGTCGACTTCGTCGAGGGCGCAAGGAAGAGGAGGAGACCACCCCCGAGACCGAGGAGGAGGTGGTGGATGGGCCAGCGGAGGAGACCGGAGGGGCCGGGAACGAGGAGGCCCCCCCGGAGGAAGGGGTCGCGAGCGAGGAGATCGCTCCGAGCGAGGAGCCCGTAGCCGAGGAGGCTTCCCTTGCGGAGTCGACTCCCGCCGAGGAGGTAGTTCCGCCCGAGGAGGTCGCGACCGAGACGGCCCGTGAACCAATCCCTCCCGCGGTCGAGGCCTCGGAGGTCATCTCCCCCGCCTCGGAGGAGGCCCCCGCAACGCCCGCCGCAGTCGCCGAGGTCGAAACCCCCCCGACTCCCGCCACCGAACCCGCCGCCCCGACCTCTCCGAACCCGCCCCCGGAGGCCACCCCCGCCGTGCCGGAGGCCTCGCCCGTTCCGGCACCGGGCCCCGAGCCCCCATTCCCCCTTGCGGCCCCGGAGCCCGAGGAGGAGCTCGCCGAACGGCCTCCGCGGGACCCGTTCGCGCCGCCCCCGCTCCCGGCCCACGACGAGGCGAGCGGGGTCGCCACCGTCCCCCGCGAGCCGCCTCTCTCCTGCTTCCTGTGCGGGGGCCGTCTCGAGAACGGGTACTGCGCGAACTGTCGGATGACCTGGACGGAGTGACCCCCCCTCGTTCGAAAGGGTCGGGCTTAAGGAGGCCCGACCGTTCCGACGAGCGTCGCCTTTCTGGAGTTCTTGCCCATGAACCACACTCTCACGCCGACCGGCGATGCCGCCCAGGAGCTCGCCCACTTGGAGAACGCGATCACCGACCAGCTGTTCCAGCTGCAACCGTCGTACGCCGTCTTCCTCGGCCTCCATCAGTACGATGGTCGGGTGCCCGTGCTCACCCGCGAGGCGACCGACCTGTGGCTCGTCGGCGCCGACCGACTTCTTTCCCAGCTACGGGCCATCCCCGAGGAGAAGCTCGCGGAGGCCCGAAAGCACGACCGACTCCTCTTGGAGCTCCTCATCGAAAGCTCGCGATTCGACCTCCAGGAGAGCCACGACCTCGACCGGAACCCGATGAGCTACGTCGGCAGCGCCTCGCTGACCGCCTACATGGTCCGAGAGTACGCCCCGCTCTCCCAGCGGGTCGAGGCGATGGTCCACACGCTGAACGAGATACCCCGACTCCTCCGGGACGGTCTCGAGCGGCTCGACCCCACCCTCCCGCAGCCTTTCGTCCGCCTCGCCCTGTCGATCGGGGGGGGACTCCCCGGCCACTTCGCCGAGGCCGAGGCGCTCGCCACCCACGCTTCCCCGCACCTGGGGGAGCGATTCCGCGAGGCGCGGGTCCCCGCGGAGACGGCGCTGGGGGCCTTCCTCCGGACGCTCGAAGAGGAGTGCCTCCCTCGGGCCACGCCGGAGTTCGCCCTCGGACCGGCGAAGTACCAGAGGCTCCTTTGGGTCCGGGAAGGGATCCGGACCCCGTTCGCCGAGGTCGCCGAGGCCGGATGGAGGGACCTCCGCCGCAACCAAGCGCGTCTCGCCGAGGTCGCCGCGCACGAGGACCCTCCCCGCACGATCGCGGAATGTCTCGAGGAGCTCTACCGAGACCATCCCAGCTCGAACACGCTCATCGAAGAGGCCCGTCGGTTCGTGGACGAAACGCGTCGGTTCGTCGAGGAGCGCGAGCTCGCGACGGTCCCCCCCGAGGCCCGGTGCCGGGTGGAGGAGACGCCGGTGTACGGCCGGGCCCTCTCGACGGCGAGCATGAACCCGCCCGGCCCGTACGACGTCGCCGGGGACGAGGGGATCTACTTCGTCACCCCCGTCGACCTCACCTGGAGCCCGGCGAAGCAGGAGGAATGGCTGCGCTCGCTCAACCGCCCCATGCTTCGGAACATCACCGCCCACGAGGTGTACCCCGGGCACTACTTGCAGTTCCTCCATTTCCGCAAGGGCGCCGACAGCACGGCCCGTCGGGTCTACCTGTCGAGCTCCTTCGCGGAAGGGTGGGCCCACTACTGCGAGCAGCTCACGATCGAACAGGGGATGGGCTCCGACGACGATGGCCGCGCCGAGGTCGCCCAGCTCCACGACGCGCTCCTGCGGGATTGCCGGTTGCTCTCCTCCGTAGGGCTCCACACCGGCGGCATGACGCTCGCCCAGTCGGCCCAGCTGTTCCAGCAGCAGGCGCATATGGAGGCGTTACCCGCCGAACGCGAGGCGATCCGAGGCACCTTCAACCCCGAGTACTTCTGCTACACCCTGGGCAAGCTTGCCATCCTGGAGGCACGGAACCGGTACCTCGCCGGCATGTTCCACGGCTCGCTCAAGGGGTTCCACGACCGTCTCCTAAGCTTCGGGTGCCCGCCGGTCGGGCTCCTCGACCGACTGTTCGGCGCGACGTAGGGGCCGCTCGGAACGCGGGCGGAGCGCGCCGGGCGCGACGTCGTTCGGCCCGAAATCCCGGCGACGCCCGGCCGGCACCCGCCGTTCAGGCGGAGATCCGTTCCGGGGCGGTCTCGACCCAGCGGAACACCACGGCCGTGATCGCGACGAACACCGCGGCGACGACGAGCGGCGCGAGCAGAGAGTCGGTCACCGAGAGCCCCGCGGCTCCGCCGGAGAGGGGTCCTGTGCCGACGACGACGTGGGCGTACCCGATCAGATAGTACAGGATGGTCATCTGCGGGAACGAGCCCGGGAGGATGAGCGCGAGCTCCTCCCACAGGAACCCGTAGAGGAGCCCGACCAGGAGGGCGGAGCTCGTCAGGAGCCCGAAGAGGAGGAAGATGGCCCCGTAGGCGAGGCTCGCGAGCAGGGTGTCGACCACGATGGCGCCCCCGACCGAGGCGGCCGGTGCCGGCGCGCCGACGGCGGCGGCGACGACGAGCGGGAGGAGCCCGGCGGGCAGGAGGAAGACGAGCGCCGCCCCGAGCGCCCCGAGGTACTTGCCCACGGTGACCTCCGGGCGCGAGACCGACCGAGCGGTGAGATAGGTGAGGGTGTCGAGCTCGATCTCCGAGCGGAACTGGGCGACGAACAGGACGAGGAGGACGAGGACGGCCACGACCCGCACCGTGAGGGTGAGGAACAGCCCCTGGGCGGCGTCCCCCGTGGCGCTCGCGCCCCCTCCGAACGCCGCGATGGCGAGGACGATGAGGCTCGGGACGAGGGCGAGGGTGAGGAGGGCGAGCGCCGAGAGCCCCCGGAACCCTCGGCGGAACGCCACCCACGCCACCGGGGTCACCCGCGAGGGGTCGAGCCGCATCTCAAGGCTCCGTGAGGTAGCGGAACACCGCGTCGAGGTTGTCGTCGGCGCTGCGCATCGAGGTCACCGTGAGATGCTCCCGGACCACGAGTTCCGGAAGCGTCCCGTAGAACGCCTCGGGCGTGGTGGAGCGCACCGTGAGGCGCCCGGGGCCGGGGAACTCGATCGCGACGACGTGCTCCAACGTGGAGAGCGCCCGAGCGAGGCCGCGCGGGTCCGGAGTGGAGAGCTCGATGGCGTGCGGTCGCGCTTCGATGAGCTCCCGGATGCGGTGATAGTCCCCCTGGGCGAGCGCCCGGCCGTTCGAGATCATGACGATCTGGTCCGTGAGCCGTTCGACCTCGTACAGGACATGCGAGCTCACCACGAAATGCCGGCCCTCGCGCCCGAGCCGCCGGAACAGCTCGAGCAGCTGGGCCCGCCCGACCGGGTCGACGCCGTTCAGCGGCTCGTCGAGGAGGAGCACCTCGGGGTCGTGGGCGATGGCCTGGGCGAGTTTGACCCGCTGGCGCATGCCCCGGCTGTAGACCGCCAACCGTCGTCCCGCGGCCCCTGTGAGCCCCACCGACTCGAGCGCGGCCCGGGCGCGTTCGACCGCCTCCTCCCGGGGGAAGCCGTCGATGCGGAGCAGCGTGGTCACGAACTCGGAGCCCGTCATCCAGTCGTACAGCTCGAAATGCTCCGGGCAGTACCCCACGCGTCGGCGGAACGACCCCCCGTCCGCGGCGGGGTGGTTCAGCACGGTGATCCGCCCGGCGTCCAGGTGGAGCTGGCCGACGAGGAGACGGAACAACGTGGTCTTGCCGGCGCCGTTGGGGCCGATGAGGCCGGTGATCCCCGCCCCGAAGCTCGCCGAGAAGCCGTTGAGGCCCAGGACCTCGCCGTACCGCTTCGTGGCCTCCTCCGCCTCGATGACCCCGGTCACTCGCCCACCACCTCCACCCGGCTCAGTCGGAGCCACGCCACGAGGAAGAACAGCACCGAGGCCCCGATGAGGAGCGCCGCCGAGGCGGCGGGCACCGTCAGGGTGGTGGCGCCGGTCTGGAAGATCGCCGACGCCGAGCTTTGCAGGTCGACGATAGGGCTCACGTAGCCGACCGCGGAGTTCCCGGTGGCCCCGCTCACCGCGCTTCCCGCGATCTCCGCCGAGAGCGTGATCCCGAACATCCCGACCCCGGCGTACAGGGCCCGGGTGGTCACGCTCGAGAGCAGGACGGCGAGCGCGGTGAAGAACAGCGTGGTCAGGAGGCCCGAGGCGAGGTACGCCGCCGCGGCCGGTAACGTGACCGAGAGCGGAGCGAGGCCGAGGGCGCCCACGAGCGCGACCCCGAGCAACCCCGGCCCGATCGACATGAGACCGATCCAAAAGGCGACGGCCGAGGCTTTCGCTCCGAGGTAATCGGTCAGGTGGATCGGACGGCTGAGGAACAGGGTGATGGACCGGCTGCCGAGGTCCTCGGAGATGCACCCGGCCCCGACGGCCGTGGCCCCGATCAGGACCAGGAACGGCCAGATCGGGCTCGCGTAGGGGAAGTAGAAGCTTCCGACGGTGGGCCCGCCGACGATCGAGGAGAACTCGGCGCTGACGACGATGATGAGGACGACGGAGGCGTAGCTCAACCCCACGACGAGCCCCGTGCCCCAGCCGAACCGGGCGACCACCTCCCGGGTGAACAGGGCGAGGACCCGCCCCTCGCGTCCTTGGAGCGGGACCGGGGCGGCGGCGTAGCGAGGGGCGCTGATGCTCACGGAGGTGCCTCCTGGAGCGGAGCGTTCACGAGAGAGAGGAACAGCTCCTCGACGGTCCCCACGGACCGACCGAGGGAGCGGACCTGCGTGCCGCTCTCGTAGGCGGCCTCGAACACCGCGCGCTCTCCCTCGGCGGGGAGGGTGAGGCGCAACGTCGAGCCTTCCCGGCGTGGGAGGAGGCCTTTCGCGACGAGACGCTCGGTGAACCGCTCGGCGTCTCCTTTGAAGCGGATCACGGTCTCGGCGCTATGGCCGGCGAGCAGCGGGGCGAGGGCGCCCGAGGCGAGGAGACGGCCGGCGTTCAACAGCAGGATCTCGTCGCACAGCCCCTCGACGTCGGGCAGGAGGTGGGTGGACACCACGAGGCTCCGATGGGGGAGCTGCGAGAGGACCTGGAGCAGGTGGAGCATCTCCGCTCGGCCCGCCGGGTCGAGGCCCGCGGTCGGTTCGTCGAGAAAGCAGAGCGGGGGGTCATGCACGATCGCCTGCGCGAGCTTCACCCGCTGGCGCATCCCGACGGAGTACTCGCCGATCTTCCGATACCGCTCCTCGTGGATGCCGACGAACTGCAGCACGTCGTGGGCACGCCCGATGGCGGTCTCCTTCGGAAGGCCGCTCAGCCGTCCCATGAAGGCCACGAACCCGACGCCGGTCATGCTCGGGATCAAGCAATCGTGCTCGGGCATGTAGCCGACCCGCTCGCGGACCTCCAGCGGGTTGCGCGAAGGGTCGTAGCCGAAGACCCGGACCGCCCCCCCCGAGGGAGGGATCAACCCCATGAGCAGTCGGATGAGCGTCGTCTTGCCCGCGCCGTTCGGCCCGAGAAGACCGATCGTTCCGGGTCGGATCCGGGCAGAAAGCCCGGAAAGCGCCGGCTGGACTCCGAACTCCTTGGTCACCCCTTGGAGCTCGAACAGGGGGAGTTCCGCGGGGATCACGGCCTCGCGAGGTCGCGGGAGCTTGTAATCGTTCGGTCCGAGAGTCCCGGGGCGCCGGAGAGCCCCGGGCCAAGGCGCGCAGCCCCTCGCGGAGGGAAGCGGTCGGGCTGGGGGTCGACCCGAGGGTGCGGCTCGCTCCTCCACGGAACGGACGGGTGGGCGAAGGGGAGCTTCGGGACGACGGGGCCCCGTCCGCCCCAACGGTCCGAGGGAGATGACCGTTCGAGGGGCGCGGTCGGCGGTCGCGAGGGGGTTCGGCTCAAGGCTGATGTACGCTCCATCCCCTCGGACGGGCGTGGCGTCGTCCGAACGAGAACCGGTAGACCCGCTCCGGGTGACGGTCCGCCGGCGCGGATCGATCCATGAGGCGTCGGGGCACATTGACGGGGGAAGGTTCCACGGCCGCTGGCACTTCGCCTTCGACCGTTATCGAGACCCGGAGCACGAGCATTTCGGCAACCTCCGGGTCCTGAACGACGACACGCTCGACCCGGGAGCGACCTGGCCGCTGCATCCGCATACCCAGAACGAGGTCATCACCTACGTCGCGGGCGGTGAGTTCCGTCACGAGGACGAGCACGGGAAGGGGGGCGTCCTCCACCAGGGGGGTGTCCAGCACACCACCGTGGGCTCGGGGATGTACCACGCCGAGATCAATCACCGTCGCGACATCCCTCTGCGTTTCGTCCAGATCTGGTACCTGCCCGACCGGCTCAACCTCCCACCGACCGTCGAGCAGCGCGAAGTGGACCGGGACGAACGCCGGAACCGCTGGCTTCCGCTCGTCTCCTCTCGGGTCCCCGGCACGCTTCCGCTCCGGGCGGATGGAACGGTCTACTCCTCGTTCCTCGAGACGGGGAAGACCCTCGAACTCCGGGTGGAAGCCGGTCGTGGGCTCTATCTCTACGTCCTGGACGGTGGACCGCTGAAACTGGGCCGGGAGGACCTCGAGGCCTTGGATGCGGCTCAGGTCCAAGGAGTGGGCGCCGTGAGCGCCTCGGCGAGCGCCGACTCCGAGCTCCTCCTCCTCGAGGTGAACCTCCACCTAGGCTGGCCGAAAGCGTAGAGCTTCGTGGTCGGAGCGTCCAGCCCCCCGGTAGCGGTCCATCGGATCCTCCGACGGGCCGGACACGCCCCCGGCATCGACCGGGCACTTCTTCGAGCCGAGCGGCGAAACCCACGGAACGGCACGAACGGACCCGGGGCGTCGGCCGGTCCCCGCTCGACGAAACCGGTGAAACCGTTCGCCAAAGACCTAAGAAAGGGGGCCATCGTCCCCGCGCGGATGACCCGGCAGGGACCCCGGTGGACACTGGGAGGCATGGCCTTTCTTCTCGCGATCGCGGTGATGCTCGTACTCCCGGGACCGTTTTCGGTGGGGGCGGGGCAGGAGGTCCGCTCCGGAGAGCCGAACCCGCTCGGGCCCATCCCGGGAGCGAGGCACCTCGCTCCCGGAGGCACGGCCACCGACATGGATCGGGCCTCCCTTTCCCCGGCGGGCCCGACCTCCCAGACCCCGGCCCCCCGAACGGCGCCCTCCGCGCCAGGGGTCCGCCCCGCGGGAACGGGGGTCGACCCCTTGCTCGATTACTCCCGCGAACCGGCACCGATGGGAGTCGCAGATTTCGGCGTGACGGGCGTCCGGTCGGGGGCGTACGAGTACGCGTCCAATTCGTTCCAGGGGAGCGCCCTCGTGCGGTCGATGCGCCTCTCCACGACCGGAGGCGGGTCGGTCGTGGCGTTCGAGCTCAACGCCGTCCTCCTCCTGCGGTGGGGCGGGGTGAACTATTCCTACTGGATCCAGAACGGGCTGCACGTGGACACCTCCTCGCGCCTCTTCAGCATCGGGGGCGCTTACGTCTGGAACTTCTCCGCGCCGAACGCGCGCTTGAGCCCCTCGGAGCTTCAAGGGAGCAATGGCTCGGTCCTGCTCTCGGACACCTACTACTACATCCCGACCTGCAACGGACTGGCGGGCCAATGCTCGACGTTGAATTGGCCGACCACCCTCACGGCCCGGGTCAACGCGACCTCCTCCCTCGGGGTCCCCCTCGTTCAGTACGAGTACGACCTGGGAAACGGCTGGGTCCGTTACGATACCGTCTCCTTCCTCCACATGTCCGGGGCGACGGTCGTGGGGTTCGTGGTGGACGGGTACGACCCCACTCCGTACGCCTCCGGCCTCTTCTACGACGCCGAGTGGGACTGGGTCGCGGCGGGCGGCGGGTCCACCGGCCAGGACGAGGGCTCCGCCCTTCAGATGTCCCTCGATTTCTGGAACGGGCACAACTATCAGGAGACCCCGAACGCGTGGGATTTCGGGGCCGACACCGGCGAGAGCTCCTCCAACGTCTCCGACACGCTCTCCTCCGCAGCCCCGGGAGGAGCGCTCGACGCCCAACTCGCTAGCGGCCCCGGGACGCTCGGCGTCCTCTACAACCAGACCGAGCGGGGGTTCCTCGACGTGTCCGTCCCGACGGTTCCCGCGGGCACCCTGGAGGTGGATGGGGTCCCCCTCGCCTTCGAGGGTTCCGCCGCCAACCTCACGCTGGCGGCCGGCCCGCACGCCATCTCCCTCCTCGACTACTCGAACGCTTCGGCGATGGTCTCGGTCCTCGCGGGGCAGACGGCTTACGTGAACCTCTCCGGGGCGGGAAGGACCGCGTTCGTGGAGTCGGGCCTCCCTCCGGGGACCCCTTGGGGCCTGTCGATCGATGGCATGAACGGCTCGACTACCGCCTCGACGCTCACCTTCCCGATCCCGAACGGGACCTATTCGATCAACTACTCGGCGGTCCCGGGCTTCTACCGGCTTGTGGCCGACCCATCCGAGGTCAGTGTCCCGGTACCGTCCCCGGTCGTCGTCGCCTGGGCGCCTTTCCGATTCGAGGTGCCCCTCACCGAGGAAGGGCTCCCGGCGGGGACGATGTGGTGGGTGAATGCGAGCGGTCAGGTCGTGCGCGGCGCCTCGATGACCCTCGAGGTAGCCGTACCGAACGGCTCGACCGAGTACGCCGTAGGGTCCGCCTACGAGTTCGTCCCGGCTCCGTCGGCGGGAACGATCGACGTGACGGCCGGAGCATTCCTTCCGGTCGTGGTGCAATTCTCCTACCGTCCCAGCTTCATCGTTGGGAGCGTGAGCCCGTCGAACGCCTCCCTCACGATCGGGGGGCTTGGAGTGCCGGTGAGCGGGGGAAGCTTCAACGACTCCGTGCTCCCGGGGACGTACACCATCGTGGCCAGCGCCCCCGGCTACACCACGCAGACCTTGCAGGTGAACACGACGGCGGGGAACGTCACCCCCGAGCGGATCGTCCTGACCCCCGTGCCGTCGTCCGGAAGCGGGAGCGCCCCGAACAGCGCTTCGGGTCCCTCCCCCCTCCTCTGGGTGGGAATCGCGGCGGCGGCCGCCGCGCTCATCGCCGTGGGCCTCCTTCTCCTCCGCCGCCGACCGAGGGGTTAGTGGCCGCGGCTCCTGTCCCTGGGTCGGTTGGGACTCTGGACCAACCCCTAGGTCCGAACCGACTTCCAAGCTGAGCGAGCGAAGTGGTCCGGCAACGGAGGCCTTCTTCGCCCACGGGTTGGCAACGCGATCGAGGGATTTCCCCCTAGATGCCGTCAGGTCAAATGGTCGGGTCCACGGCACGCTCTTACGACCGCTCGCGGACCACGGAAGAGCTCACCCCGACCGCTTCTCGTCCGGCGCGCGGATGACGGTCAGGTCATGAGCCGCGCGGGGCACTTTTGACATCTGTCGTGACCCATCACACCTGAGCGCCCGACGCTCCGAGAGTTCAAGCCGATGGTGTCGGGGGGTGTTCGAACTCCCCGGGGGCTCAAATCCACGCAAGAGCCGTGAGTTTCAGCAGCCGGCCGCATCCGTTAGTTACCCCACCCTTACACAACCCGTCGTTAGAAATCCCTTCGATCAGATGTCTACAGAGCCTCTCCTCTCAGGGCGAGCCTGACTCGACACCGGCACCCATCGAGTCCCCCATCATTGACGTCAGGGGACGGACTTACACCCACTCGCATTGGGCCCGGGGCAGCCCGGAACGTACTTTACCCCAAATGCGACAAGATCGGTAGAGCGGAAAGTTCATATTCGGCTCCTTTTACGGAGCCCTTCAGAGAGTCTGTGACCCGCCGAGAAAGCCGAATGCATGGGAGGGGGGCCGGAGGTTCTAACCTCCGGCACGTTCACTCGGTACAGAATCTCCGACGTACTTCGCGCCACCTCGGGCAGTCGCACTAGCGCCCACTTTGGTGGCCCAATGTTCGCAACTCGAGTATCAGCATTCATGCTTGCCGGGTCGCAAGACCCGCCATTCCCCCGAGACGGTAGCTGGAGTCCGGTGGCGAGGCCGCCGTGGTTCCTTCGTGCCTCCCCTCGAATCGCCGAGCGGCGGTTCGTGCGACCCGGGTGGTTGACCGCGCCTCCACGCGTTAGAGGTCGGAGGTGCCCACGATGAATGAAATCGCGGCCGACGGCTTGCTCCTCGTCGTCACGCTTGCGCTAGCGCTCTTCGTGGCGTACTGGGTGGGCCTCTACCTCGCCCGGCTCGTCACGGGCACGCCCCGGCCGTTCGAGCGCGCTCTCTCTCGGATCGAAGGGGTCCTGTTCCGAATCTGCGGGATCGACCCCGAGCGCCCGATGGAATGGAAGGAATACCTCGGGGCGCTGCTTCTCCTCAACCTGGCCTTCGCGGTGTTCACCTACGCCGTCCTTGCTCTCGAGGGTTCGTTACCGCTCAACCCCAGGGGCTTGCCGGGTCTCTCGCCATATCTAGACTTCAACACCGCGAGTTCGTTCATCACGAACACCAACCTGCAGCACTACGCGGGGGACCAGTCTCTCTCGATATTCGCCCAGCTGACCCTCATGCTCAACCAATTTGTGGCGCCGGCCTCCGTTATCGCACTAGGCGTGGCCTTCCTCCGTCCGTTTGTTCGCAAGGGCCGGAACCTGGGAAATTTCTACGCCGACTTCGTCCGAGTGACGTTCACCGTGCTGGTGCCCATCGCCTTCGTTGCCGCCCTGCTGCTCATGGCTACGGGGCTGCCCCAGACCTTCGCGAGCGTGCTGACAACCGGATCCTTCCAAGGAGGCTCCCAATCCTTCGTCGTGGGACCCGTCGCGGGCTTCCTGGCTATCAAGCAACTGGGGCAAAACGGCGGCGGATTCTACGGAGCGAACTCCGCCTCGCCGTTCGAGAACCCGAACGGCGTCTCCAACCTCATCGAACTCGTCCTCATGTTGGTCATCCCGCTCGCATTCATCTTCGCCTACGGCGAGCTGGTCGGAAAGGGACGCGGCCGAGCCCTGATGGTGGCGGTGCTCGTCCCCTTCCTCTTGCTCCTGGCCTACTCGCTTTCCAGCCCGAGTGGTCCCATCGGACTGGACACGCGATTCGGGGGATTCGGGAGCACTCTGTTCCAGGTCACGTCGATTTCGTCGAATACCGGAGCCACGAACGCGCTCCTCTCGGGCCAGTCGGTTCGGACCGTGGCCTCGCTTCTGGTGTTCATGTTCGTTCAGGCGATCCCCGGCGGGTCCGGTGTCGGGTTCATGACGCTGCTCATTTACGTCATTCTGACCCTCTTCATGGTCGGTCTGGTCGTCGGAAAGACTCCCGAGTTCCTCGGGATGAAGATAACGACCCTGGACGTCAAACTCGCAATCCTCACCTTCGTCATCCACCCTCTCGCCATTCTGGTTCCCGCGGCGATCGCCTACCAAACAGGCCAAGTCTCGGCAATCCTGGGGCCCCACTCGGGCGCCTACGGGTTCACCCAAGTTCTCTACGAGTTCACGTCGGCATCTGCGAACAACGGATCCGATTTCCTCGGCACGACGGCCAACACGCCGTTTTGGAACGTCTCCACGGCCATCGTGATGATCGTTGGAAGGTACGCGCCGTTCCTGTTCATGATGGCCATCGCCGGCTCCTTCGCAACGAAGGACCGGCGAGACACCCCAGAGCCGATCCGCACGGACGGGCTTGCGTTCATCATCATACTCATCGCGGTCACGTTTGTCCTCACGGCGCTCGCGTTCCTGCCGTTCCTCATCATCGGACCGTTCTCCTAGGGGGGTCAAATGGGGGACGAGAGGAAGCAAAACGCATCGGCGGGGCGGGTTGACTACGCGCGCGCGCTCGTCAACTCGCTCCGGAAGATGGACCCTGTCTACCTCGCCCGGACCAACGTCATCATGCTCATTGTGGAGGGCGGAGCGCTCATCACGCTCGCCATGGGGCTCGCTCCCGGGGCGTTCCCGGGGCTCACATCGGAGCCCCGATGGATCTACTACGCTCTCGCCGGGATCCTCCTCCTGACCGTTTGGTTTGCCACGCTGGCGGAATCGATCTCGGAGGTTCAGGGGAAGGCACGAGTCGATTTCCTGCGCGCCTTGGAGCAGGACGTTCCGGCACGGAAGGTCGTGGGCGACGGCGAGGTCGTGGTTCCCTCGAAGAGCCTCGTGCCGGGCGACCTCGTACGAGTGGGTCGGCTGGAAACCATCCCCCGGGACGGGGTCGTCAAGGTGGGACGGGCGTACGTCGATGAATCGCTCATGACCGGGGAATCCACCCCCTCGTTGAAGCAACCGGGGGACTCGGTGATCGGTGGCACCTCCATCACGTCCGACGCGCTGATGGTCTCCGTCACCGCCGAGGCAGGACGCAGTCATCTCGACGAGATGGTGCGCCTGGTCGAGGGCGCTCAGCGTCCCCCCTCTCCGAACGAGGTCAGCCTGAGCCTCCTGCTACTTGGACTTACCGGGATCTTCGTCCTCGTGGTCGCGTCGTTCCTGTTGCTCGCTACTTCCCTCGGATACGCCGTCGACCTCGCCCTCCTCATTGCGCTCCTCGTGGCCCTCATGCCGACAACGATCGGTGGGCTCCTGCCCGCGATCGGAATCGCGGGGACGACACGAGTCGCGAAATCGAACGTCATCGCGAAGTCGGGAAAGGCGGTGGAGGCCGCCGGCGACATCGACACGTTGATCCTTGACAAGACAGGCACGATCACCCAGGGACAGCGGGGGGTGAAGGCGTTCGTTCCCCTCCAAGGGTACCGCGTAGAGGACGTCGAGCAGGCGGCCTTCCTAGCCTCGTTGTTCGACCGAACCCCGGAGGGTCGGTCAATCGTGGAGGTGGCGACGCGCGACGGTCAGGCGGTCCCGGTCCCGCCGAGGGTCCTCGCCGGCCGGGCGATCGACTTCAGCGCCGAGACCCGCATCAGCGGCGTCGAACTCCTCCCGGCGAAGGAAGGGACTTGGCGGGGACGGCCCGAACTGCCGAAGGTCCCCGACCCGATCGCCCAAGGGCCCGTCTGGAAACTGCTGGTCGAATTCGAACGGTCCGGAACGCCCGAGCAGGTCATCAAGGGGGCCGTCGACGCCGTCCTGGCGCGTGCGCGCGACGTGAACGCGGCCGAGGTCCGCTGGAAAGCTCAGGAAATCTCGCAGCAGGGCGGAACGCCTCTTGCGGTCACCGTGGGAACGCAGATGATCGGACTCATCGACCTACGGGACCAGCTCAAGCCCGGGATTGCAGAGAAGCTCGCGACCGTGCAGGCGTCCGGCATCCGGACGGTCATGGTCACCGGCGACACCGAGATCACCGCTCGGGTCATCGCGGCAGAAGCAGGGATTGGCGAGGTCATCGCCCAGGCCAAACCCGAGGACAAGCTGGCCCGGGTCGCGCGCGAGCAACAGCGCGCCCATATCGTCGGGGTCGAAGGGGACGGGGCAAATGACGCTCCGGCCCTCGCGCTCGCTGACGTAGGGATGGCGATGAGCGCGGGGAGCGCGGCCGCCCGGGAAGCCGCGAACATGATCGACCTTGACTCCGACCCATCGAAGATCATGAAGGTCGTCGGGGTCGGTAAACAGCTCCTGATGACACGGGGGGCGATCACGACATTTACCGTCACGAACGACATCGCGAAGTACTTCGCTCTGTTCCCGGCGATTCTGCCCACGAGCATCGCCGCGCAGAAGCTCAACATCCTCCAGCTGCACGACCCGGTCACCGCGATCCTCGCGACGATGATCTTCAACGCGCTGATTATCCCCGCTCTCATTCCGCTCGCGTTTCGGGGGGTCAAATTCCGCGCGGAACCCACTCAACGTACGTTCGTGAGGAACATGGCGATCTACGGGGCGGGTGGAGCGGTGCTGCCGTTTGTCGCGATCAAGGCGATTGATATCCTCCTATCGCTGGGGATCCATTGAGCCCATGAAGGTCCAGGACCTCCGACCACACCTTCGACCCATCCTCAGCCTCCTCGCGGTCCTGGTCGTCTTGCTGATGGCGGCCTACCCGGCCGTACTCACAGGGATCGACGAGTCCCTGAACCCCGGAGCGGCTGCCGGGAACCCCTTGATGTGCGACGGTCATGCCGTCGGGTCCTCTCTCAGTGGCCAGAATGTGAGCTCCCCCAAGCTCTTCCACGTCCGCAACGCCTCCACCAGCGCCTCCGGGATCGACCCGGATATCACTCCGGCCGACGCATACTCTCAGGTACCCACGGTCGCCAACGCCACAGGGATTCCCACCTCCAGTCTTGACTACCTCCTCCAGCAGAACATCAACACCAACGCCGACGCGAATTTGGGATTCCTCGCGCCGGAATACGTTGACGTCAACGCGCTTAATCTCGAGCTGATCGAGCTCTATCCGAGCGTCTACGTGGGCTTCTGCCCGACCTAAGAGTCCCACTGTACCGCCGATGGGGGGCTCTTGTCTGCGAATCCATTGATCGATGGATTTGTCATCTTCGCTGCGGTGGCGGTGCTTCAGCTTCCTGGCAAATCCAATTTCGGCGTCATCACTCTCGCGACGCGCCACCCGCACCGGGACGTGTTCATCGGGGCGTCCGTTGGGCTCGGGGCGGCGACCATCGTGTCGGTTACCATAGGATATGGCGCCGAGACCGTTCTCGCCCCGTATCTCCTCTGGGTGAAGGCAGTCGGCGGGCTGGTCCTGGTCGCATTCGGCGTAGGTGAGATTCTGAAGGTCCCCGACCCGGTTCACGAGCCGGGCGAGGGGACACCCGAAGTAGCCCGCACCGCGAATCAGGTTCGGACCGTCGCCCTCGGTCTTGCATTTCTGCTCGAGATGGGGGACAACACTCAGGTTCTGACGATCCTGTTCGTGGCCTCGACAGGCAATGTACTGCTCGTTTTCGTAGCGGCTACGGCTGCGTTGATCACGATAACGGCGGTCTCATCCCAGGGGGCAGGATACCTTCACGAACACGTTCCGGAGGAGCGCCTTCGGGTGGTCCTAGGGGGGCTTCTGATCGCAGTGGGTCTGCTGACGATTCTCTTCACGGCCGTCCCTTCGCTTCTTCCATTCTCCGGTTGAGCAGCGCCTCGAACCTCCCACTGCTCGCACTTCCGCGGGGGCGCCACCGTGTCGATGACTGTCCGTAAGGAGTGAGCGAGGCTGACCCACGCCCGTACCGTGGCGTCTCCCCGCTGGAGACCCCCTCCTTTCCGAAAGGTAGATTTGAACCCCCCGGGGGTTCAAATCCTTCTCAGCCCAGGCACTTCGAGGGGGCCTCCCCCCCACCTGAGCTTCTTCCCCTCGACGGGATTCCGACGGGGATCCGGGGTCTTTGGCCCTCGGCTGGACCTATGCCCCCGTCTGACGGGTTGGGTATCACCATTGCCCCTGCCCTCTCACCTACCGCAGAGAATCAAGGCTCGACCCGCGCACATCAGAGAAGTTCAGATTCTAGCCTCTTGACGAATCCCCCTGCGAGTCTATCGGCAACCACCTTGCCCGTTGTAGTCGATACCGAGCCGAAGGTCGCGGACTCACCCGGGGGGTTCAGCCTGAGTAGCAGGGTCAGCCGACTCGTCAGAGGGTGTCCCGTTCGCCCCGGACGAACGCCCCCTACGCTTGCGAAGCAGGACGAGCAACGCCGCAAGAGCTACGATCGCAATTCCTGCGCCGACAGCGGCATACACGAGCATGACCGGGGGACTGAGGGGATGGTTCGGAGCCCCCGGGAGCGGGGAGAAGGCCAGAGGTACCGTTTGGCTTCCTCCAGCCACGGTGACATTCCCCGGTTCTACGGCGGAGAATCCAGTGACCGCGCCAATACTGTATGAGTATGTCCCATTCGGTTCCTCGAATACGAGCGTGGGCGATGTCGATGTCTGAGATACGCCGTCCACGATTACAGACCAGGGAGTTCCGGGGGTTAGTCCCGACTCAGAGAAGGTCAAAGCATAAGTCACTTGGACAAAGGCGAGGTCAATCTCGGCCGAGCCACCATCGACCGAGACCACACCCGTCCACCGTGTCGAGTATCCGGGGATTGGAGTGACCGTGTAGGCGTAGGTCCCATTGGGTTCATCAAACTCAGTGGAAGTTGTACTCATGGTCTGAGACGACGAACCGACCTCGACGGTCCAACTAGTCCCCGTGGGCAAGCCAGATTCTCGTATCGTGACGGTGTATGTTACCAGCACGAAAGAGAGGTTTACCCAAACCGAGGAACCATCGACCCTTACCTGCCCGGTCCAAGCGGTGGTATACCCCGATACGGGACTCACAACATACTCGTAGGTTCCGTTGGGGACAAGAATCGATAGGGTGCTGCCAGTTCCGCTCACCCTGAGGGATCCGATGGAGGCTCCCCACGGGGTCCCCACGGACAATCCCTGCTCAGAGAATCGGACGGTCCAGGTGAATACGCTGAAAGCGACGTTGACCACCAGATTGTGTCCTTCGACCGACGCGGACCCTGACCAAAGTGTGGAGTAACCCGGGACTGGCGCCACGGTAAACGAGTAGACGCCACTAGTGACTGTGAATGTGAGAGAGCCCGATGTGGTGCGGTTCGTCAGCTCGGTCCCTAAGGTTACCGCCCATGATGTGCCGCTTGGCAGGCCGGTCTCTGAAAAGGTCAGAGTATAGAGTTCGCTGAATTCGAACTGGAACGTGGCAGGAGTCCCGGCAATCGAGAAATTGACCTGGGTGGGAGTCACAAAGAAGCCGGAGAGGTTGAACACCGTAACCGAGTAGGACCCGTTCGGAAGCAGGATCCGCATCGAGTTGTTCGTTGATCCCAGGATCGTGGGGGTGAAATTGGATCCCGTCAAGAGCACACTCCAATACGTGGAGGAGGATAATCCGGACTCGCTCAGGGTGAGCCAGAATAGCGCGGCAAACTGAACCGAAACATCGACACTAGCCCCGTTAACGATAGCGGTGCCGTTCCCCGGAGTCTCCAATTGGTATCCTTGGACTTCACCGACTACGTATGAATACGAACCATTCTCAACAGTCGTGGAAACCGTGTTGCTCTTCGAACTTAGCTTGGTGCCGTTGAACACGACCGACCAGTTGACGCCCCCTCTCAGACCCGTCTCCTTGAACATGACGGCGAAGAGCTTGTGGAACACCACCGACTCGTTTACGTCGTTGCCTGAGACCTTCAGGGTGCCGTTCGTCGAACCGACGGCATAGCCGCTCACCGCTCCGATCGAGTACTTGTAGGATCCGTTGAGCTCCGCGAAAGAGAGGCTCGAAGCGGTCCCTGCCACTGTTGTGCCGTTAAGGGTAACTGACCAGTTCGTCCCCCCGGGAAGTCCCGTCTCTTGAAACGCAACTCTGAAGTCCTCACCGAAGCCTACTGATTGGGTGACCGCCGACCCCGAGACAGTAATGGAACCATTCTCAGGGTTGAGTTGATAGCCTGAGACTTCGGATACAGTGAAGTGGTAAGTGCCGTTCGTCTCTTCAAATGAGATGGTCGTCATCGTAGACGACTCTCTCGAACCATTGAGCGCAACTGACCAGTTTGTCCCCCCGGGAAGTCCAGCTTCCTGGAACATGACCGTGAAATATTCACCGAAGTCAACGGCCTGGGTCACTGTCGAGCCAAATACGGTGACTGACCCGTTCGGCGGGTTCAACCGATAGCCTGAGACATTAGACACAACGTAAGGGTAGGTACCATTTGTCTCATTGAAGAGTATTGAGGCTAACGTGGACGATTCTATTGAACCGTTGAGGGATACCGACCAGTTCGTTCCGATTGGTAGACCGGCCTCCCTGAAAGTGACTGAGTACAACCTCCAAAACGTGACATTCTCAAGTACCGATCCTCCAAGGACCTTCAGCAACCCACTGAGCGGGCGAACTACGTACCCGGTTACGTTTGTAACATTGAAGAGGTAGGTCCCGTTCGTCTCCGTGAACGAAATGTCGCCCTGCTTGGAAGACAAGCTAGTTCCGTTCAATGTAATCGACCACTTCGTTGCCCAAATCAACCCCGACTCGGAGAAAGTGATTGAGTAGAGTCGGTCAAAGGAGATGGATTGGTTGATTGCCACTCCAGATACGTTGAACAGGCCGCCAGCAGGAGATGGGAGAAATCCGGTGACTGAGCCCACCAAGTACGAGTAGTTGGTCCCATTCGGCTCGCTAAAGTCAATCCGAGTTCCAGTGGAGGCGAGATTGCTCCCGTTGACTGTAACGGACCAGATTGACCCTAGCATTAGGCCCGACTCATTGAACGATACGAGGTGGTGCGAAGGGGAAGCTACGTACGTGACGTTGACCGTGAAGGAGCTCGTCGTTACGTTGAAGTATCCCTCACTGGGAGACCAGGTGTACTGATCGACTCCGCCAACCGAGTACGCGTAGCCAAACCCAAAGGACTCGTTGAATACAATGGAGCTATTGGAGGACGTGATAGTAGTTCCGTTGACGGTCACGGACCATGATTTTCCGGGCGCGAGTCCAGACTCGGCGAAGACGACCGGAAGCCGCGCCCGGAGAATCGAGAGGCAGCCAGAGTAATAGTCGGCAAAGAAGGTCTCTCCGAACTCCGGTGCCCCCACCCCTCCTTGAGGCCCGGACTCGAGTGAAATGGATCCGAGAACCTGCCCGCTCGTAGTGTTCATGGCTGTCGCGTTGTGGGTGTCAGAGTGTGTCACATAAACGGATTCGCCTGAACCGCCAACGAAGATGCCCGATGGATCCCCGATGGCCGCGGTTCCGACTACGCTATCGTTGATCCCATCAATAATGACCACCTTTGAGGCGCCCGCGAAATAGACGTCCCCGTCCGAATCGTCATAGACCTCACCACCGCACCAACTTCCGGTCTGAACGTGGGCGATGATCGTCTGATTCCCTCCGTCGATCACTGTGACGTTGCTCGCGCCTGTGCCTACGAATACGCGGCCGTTAACGGGATCTACGGCCACGTCGAAGGGGTTTGCACCAATCCCTATGGAGGCGACACTGGCTCCGGTAGTACCGTTGAAGACGGTTACATTCGTGGCTTGCGCGTTTGCAACATACACATCACCATTTGCTGGGTCGTATGCTATCCCCTCTGGGTAGTATCCTGCACCAGCCCATCCAACCAACGCCCCTGTCGTACCGTTCAGGATGGTGACATTGTTCGACCTCGAATTCGCGACGTATACGTAGTTCGTAATGTTAGAGTACGTGATTCCGTCAGGCCATCCTCCGACAGCGGCAAACCCAATCACGCGATCGGTCGAGGCGTTCACGATCGTCACGTTATCGGAGTAGTAGTTTGCGACGAAGAGATGTCCATTTTCGGGGTTGTAGGCCAGGGCATCAGGGGAGGCTCCTAGCGGGATGACACGACGGGTCCCGTTAGTGGGGTCTACTGCGGTAAGGCTATCGGAGCGAGAGTTGGACACATAGATTCTTCCATTCGCATGGTCGTAGGTCGCCCAATCTGGGGTCGATCCCACCCCAATCGTTCCAGTTACCGATTGAGTGCTTCCGTTAATGACTGACAGGGCATTTGAGCCCTCGTCTGCGACATACACAAGGCCGTTCCCGTTGTCCACGGCTATCGCCCCTGGAAGCGGGCCCACACCGGCGGATCCGACGAGCTTGTTCGTCGAGGTGCTGATTATAGAGACGTTGTGAGAGTAGTAATTGGCGGCATACACATCTTTGTTGTTTGAATCATACGCTATCGCCGACGGATCTGTTCCCGGGGGACCGACAGTGATCGACGTGACTACCTTGTTCGTGGCCCCGTTGATTACAGTGACTGCGTAGGACCAGAACCCGGCCAGGTAAAGATAGCCGTTGGACGGGTCTAGGACAATCCCTTGAGCATTGTTTCCCGTAATGGGACCCAGAGAGATTCGCGTCGCGAGCGAGTTTGAGGTAGTATTGAACACGCTGATGTTGTTTACGTTAGCATGGACCACGTATAGGTAACCGTTGAGGCTATCGTATGCCATCCCCGTGGGTCCGTAGTTGTCAGCCAGCTCCGTTACGACCTTATCGTTTGTGAGGTTCACGACCGAAATCACACACGCGGTTGGGTTGGCAACATAGAGCTCGTGGTTCACAGGATCAATGACGGCGGAGGCGGGGTTCCCTCCGTCTGGCGAAGGCAGGTACCCGACTGTTTGATCTGTAGAGGTATTCACTATGGCGACATTGGATGACCAGTATCCAGGGACGTAGAGGAGTCCTGTCGATGAGTCGAAGGCTGACCGGCCCGGGTCCCATGCAGCAGTCGACCAGAAGTTGCCCTTCCTGAGGCTGTCATTAGCGAGCACAAGAGTACGGTCCACCGAGCCAGGGGAACTGTAGGACATCGGCCCTGACCATAATGAGGGCGGGAGAGGATGCGACGGGAAGGATCCCGCTCCCGGCAACTGAGCTCCTTTACGGTCGAGCTGCGGAGTTTGAGGTGCGGTACTAATGCCTCGCTGCTGGCCTGGCGGAAGCGCGCTGATTGGAAGAATGAGCAAGAGCGCTACGGCGATGGCTGGCCCCCCCTTCACCAGGGTCACGTGACGAGCGTCCACCCGTGCACCTGATTGAGATGAATCTTGCGATTCTCATAAGCGTTCGGTCAAGAATGGTGCGTCCCAGCACGCCCCGGATGTCTCTGAGCGGACGACTACCGGCGTGTTCGGTGGGGTTCACTGAAGGAAGTGCGGCCGGTCCCAGTCAGGCTCCAGTCCAACCATATGATCCTCCAAGGAACCATCGAACCTGGGACTTATCGCGCCCCTCTGAACTCTCCCTAACAGGACGTTCTGGTCAGTCTGGTGAGCCGCGCCTCACTCCGATCCCGGGTTGGCCGAGCCTGCAAACTCAACGGAGATTCAGGCCCCCGACCAAGAATACCTCGATGTTCCAACCCCGGGGGGGATTTGCACCCTCCAGGGGTTCAAATCCTCAAGAAACCTGTGCGTTTCTGCCTCCGGCTGCATCGTGTAGCAGAGCCACCCCTGACACAACCCCGTCGTTAGGAATCGGTTCGATCAGGGGGACCTAAGCCTCCCACCGCAGAACCTGACGCTTACCGGTAGAGTGTCACCCGTTCAACATGCCCACCGTAGCCCCATCGTGCAGCTTTCCGAACCCGAAGGCCCTGGCGAGCTCCCAGTCGTAGAATCGAGCTCAGGACGACGTCATCGAACTGGCAAGTCGCATGGTTACCCGGCGACACCAGCCTCGAGTACCCCCAGTGTCCCCGAACGTTCTCTATGCGCGGCCCAGGGCGTGTGTCAATCACAATCCGCATCCCGGGTCGGCTGAGGTCAATCCGTCGGGTCCTCTGCCGCGAGTTCGTCAAAGTCAAGCCGTCTGAGTTGACCTCGATAGAAACTATCGGGGAGGGGAAGTACTGCCACATGGCTGACAATAAGAAGAGCGCGACGCCAGCGCTAACCGCGACGTAGGCGAAGAGGATCCCGATATCGGGAGGTGTGGACCCTACACTGGCCAGAGGGCCTGACAACGGACCCCCG
>Ga0326727_10002906_pt1 | contig 56508 bp, 60 predicted proteins | sample MB2enrmetagenome_FD_207643 | JGI IMG/M metagenome (GOLD analysis project Ga0326727, IMG submission 207643) | Lab enriched peat soil microbial communities from McLean, Ithaca, NY, United States - MB29MY | ecosystem: Environmental > Terrestrial > Soil > Wetlands > Peat | place: USA: New York...
TTTCTTCGGTTGTCAGAGTAGGGGAGGTAAGTTGCGACGACGACTATTTGGTGTTTTCGGGCGAAGCTTGAAAGGTAACTGACGATTTGACTGTAAACCCTTTGCGCTTCTTCATGTGGGACATCGGTGCCCAAGAAGAACCCAGCTATGTCGGAGATAACCACGAGTTTAGCATCGCATTGTTTTACGGTTTCTTCAAGTTTGTCAAGTATGAGGGAAGTCAGCTGGTAAGCGGTGAATGCTCTTGAAATAAAGATGCGCCCAAGAACTTCCGACGGGTTAAGCTGGTGAAATTGGGCTAAACGGGCGATCTTATAGAGTCTAAATGTGTTTCCGCCGTCGATGAAGACAACGTTGCTTCCTAAACCGCCGAGCTGCGTGGGTAACTGTGCTCGGATGCAAAGTAGAGAAGTCATCGAAATAACTGATGGTGACCCGTAAAGGACTGCGAAGTCGCCGGGGGCAAATCCTGGAAAAAGTTCATCTACGGTGGGCATGTTTAAAGAAAACAGCGGCTGCGCCATCACAGGTCTAGCAATTAAATTTTGAGTCATTCTACTTTTGCGCTCCTGTTCATGGAGGGCACTACGTTGATTAACCCTTTTTAAGGCACCGTCCAAACGATATTTGGGCACAGGGGAGGGTGCACTGAAAGTGAAAAGGGTAAAACACGTACGTTTAGGCTTGCTGTTGTTTTCGTGTCTCTTTTTGTTCCCGTAGAATCTGCGAGGCAATAGTCATCAAGAAAATCATCGAGAACACGATTGCTACGATGCCTACTTTGTACATGATGCTCATGTTAATGTACAGAACCGCGAAGACAGAAACAAGCATCAAAGCTAAGATGAATGCTTCCTCAACGGCCCCGAACACTTTAGAAGTACCAAAACTCATAATTCTACACCAACATTCCAAAGTCCATGCACAAGCGTACAATATTAATTTTCTGCCTCCGCTTAACCTAAAATCGGCGACAAAACATAAGCAGGTACACGTATTTTTTTGCAAGGGGCATGGTAGCTTCGCTAGCATTAGTCGCGAATGGAATAGTGTTGCTCATTGCTGGAATTATTTACAAGCCACGCAAGAAGAAGACCGATAGCACTATCAAGGAAACAGGTTAGGTTTAAACAACATCCGAATAAAAGCGTCGAAAGTTCACGTTTGGACCTGCTTCAACCGACAAAACATTAATCTGTAATCTGCGTATCCTTCAGTCGTGAGGAAACATTAGCTTGCCCATCTTACCGATAGATACCGGCCGATACGGCACGCCGGAAATGCTCAAAATCTTCCAGGAAGAAACCCGACTCCAAAAGCTGCTTGACGTCGAAGTCGCCTTGGCGTTGGCGCACGCTGAAGTAGGAAACATCACAAAAAAAGACGCTGAAAAAATCGCCGCCGTAGCTTCCACAAAATACGTCAAGGTTGAACGGGTGAAGGCTATTGAAAAAGAAATTAAGCATGACGTAGCCTCGCTGGTTCGGGCGCTTGCCGAGGTTTGCGGGTCAAGCGGCGCCTACGTGCATTTGGGAGCAACAAGCTACGATATAGTGGATACGGCTAACGCGCTACAGCTAAAAGATGCAATAGGCCTCATCGAGGAAAAACTCGGAGGTTTCAAAAGCGTGCTACAGACGCAGGCGGGCAAACACAAAGAAACCGTTATGATCGGCAGAACCCACGGGCAACATGCTTTGCCGATTACCTTGGGTTTCAAGTTTGCGGTTTGGGGCTACGAAGTCAACAGACATATTGAACGTTTAAATGAATGCAAGAAACGGGTTTTAGTTGGTAAAATTAGCGGCGCAGTGGGCACCCAAGCGGGCTTAGGCGAACACGCAGAGCAAATCCAAGACCTCGTCATGAAGCGGCTGAGTCTTCGCCCCGCCGAGATTTCGACTCAGATCGTCCAAAGAGATCGCTACGCCGAACTCGTATGCGTCTATTCCATGATTGCTTCATCGCTTGAAAACTTCGCAACTGAAATCCGGGAACTGCAAAGACCAGAAATCGGCGAACTTGCGGAGGCGTTTGAATCCAGCAAGCAGGTTGGCAGCTCGACGATGCCTCACAAGCAGAACCCAGAAACGAGCGAACGGGTCTGCGGTTTAGCGCGAATCGTCCGAAGCCTATCAACACCGTCATTGGAGGACATGGTTACTTGGCATGAGCGTGACCTGACTCAGTCGTCGGCTGAACGTTTCATCTTTCCAGAATCAAACATCCTGATCGACTACATGCTTAGCTTAATGTGTGATGTCGTCGCAAATTTGCGGGTTGATAAGGAGCGGATGCTACAGAACCTGAATTTGACGCAAGGTCGCGCTATGTCAGAGTCGGTTATGATGGCGTTGACAAAGAAGAGCGTGGACAGGCAAGTAGCACACGAGTTACTGCGTAAACTGACAATTCAAAGCGCAGCTGAGAAAAAAGACTTCAAACTGGTTCTTCTGCAAGATAAATTTGTAAGCAACAAACTTTCAGAAGCAGAAATCGACGCGGCATTAAACCCGAAGAACTATTTGGGTACGGCGGTTAAACAAGCGGAAAAATTTGCGAGAGGCTAAAGTTAAAATTCTGAGAGCGCTCGCTGCTTAAATTCCTGCTCTGCGCTGAGTTTTTCCCATGTGTCTTTTTTCACGTAGCCGCCGACTTGCTCCTTGACTTTCTTGGCTAGCCTTGGGCCCATGAGCGGCAGGTTAGATATTTCCTCGACGGAGGCATGTTTTATGTCTTCGATCGTTTGGTAGCCGGCGTTGAACATTATGCGCCCGCGTGCTCTGCCTATTCCTTCGAGGCGAACGAGTGGAAGGAGTTCTTTCTTTATGCCTTTGGAAACCCGTTCAACAAGTTCACTGGTTAGGGGGCGAAGCTCTTTGCAACCGAAAAGCCCTGCCAGTTCGTCTATGGCGTGGAGAAGCCACTTTGCGTTCTCGATCGTGCGGTACAGGTCTCCTGGCTGCACGTTGAATTGCTGAATCAGGTTTTCCTCGCTGACCTCTTCAATCCAGCTCTTCATCACTATTGCGGTTTTGATTTCCCCGAGAAACTCCTCGAAAGCGAAGCGGTCTTCCCATTGATTAGGCACTTGAGTGAAGAGTTCGTCGCGGTGCTTCTCCAGTTCAAGAGCTAGCGGGTCGATTTCCCGCGCGTAGGGCCGCATGACTGGTCCCATGTCAGGCATATGAGAAATCAGGTGCAGAAGGCTGAAATCGGTTGCTTCTTTGGGTTTGCTTTTGAGTGCTTCGCGGATGACGACGCCTGACACTGGGTCGATGTAGAGTTCGCTTACTCGTTTGCCGAACATTGTAGCGTAGATTTCGTCTCCGTTTACGCCTATCATTTCCTCTTCGTAGAGGTACTTGAGGATTTTTCCGATGATGCTCTTGATGGATTTGACGTCGTACTGGTAAGCGTAGAATGTTTTACCGAAGAACTCGTAAATCCCGTTCTCCGTATGCGCGAAATCCGACGCAACCGTTGCCAGCACGTGTCCACGCATGATTTTTTCAACCGCAAGCCTACTCCAAATCCGCTCCGGCTTAGCCAAAACGTAGCCTTCCATCAGGTAGTCTGCTTCATCGGAGGTTTTGGCGAGAAGGATTGATTCGCCTACCTTGTCATATTTGGGTCTTCCAGCTCTGCCCGCCATCTGCTTGTACTCCAAAACGCTGATCGGGTAGTTACCGTAGCCCGGTTCAAAACGCCTGTAATCCTGAATGATGACGGCCCTTGCTGGGAGGTTAACGCCGAAAGCCAAAGTCGGAGTCGCTGTTAACACTTTGATTTTGCCTTCCTTAAACGAATCTTCAATTATCTTACGATGAGCACCCGCCAAGCCTGCATGGTGAAAAGCGGTTCCGCATCGAACCAGCTCAGCCAAGGTGTCGCTGATTTGCGTTCGCTCGCCTGCGGAGAGGATTTTTTCCGCTTCATGATCCAGCGTGCGCTTCATGGGTTTAGATAGGACTTCGCCAGTGTGCTGGGCAATTGCTTTGGCGGCTGAAACCGCGTTTTTACGTGTCGAAGCAAAAACCAAGGCTTGACCGCCAGTTTTAAGCGTGTTCAAAACGAGGTTTATGGTTGGATAACGGGTTTTCCGCTCGATTCTTTTTGCGTCGCCGTCTTTGAACTGGATTTCATCGTGCAGGAGCACGCCTTCCTTTAAGCTGACGGGACGCCATTCGGTGACAATATACTTGGCGCTTAACCAGCCGGCTATTTCGTCAACATTGTTAATGGTTGCGCTTAGCGCCAGAATTTGAATGTCTGAGTTAACTTGAAGCAGCCTAGCCAAAACGATCTCGAGAGTTGGGCCACGTCCCGCATCGTTGAGGAGGTGGACTTCGTCGGCTACGACAAGCGAGAGTTCATCCATCCATTTGGCTCGGTGCCGCAGAAGCGAATCAGCCTTCTCGTTGGTGGTGACGATTATGTCATAGCGTTCGAGCCAGTTGTCAGCGGTGTCAAAGTCGCCTGTGCTGATGCCAACGCTGACTTTTCTGCCGTCTTGCTTGCGGATAGAGCTGTACTTTCCGAATTCCTCGAACTTTTCGCTTGCCAGGGCTCGGAGAGGCGAGAGATAAATTACTTTGCCGTTCTTTTCCAGTACATGTTTGAGCGAGCAAAGTTCTGCAATCAAAGTTTTGCCCGAAGCGGTCGGGCTGGCTAAGACGATGTTTTGGCCTTCCAGCACTCCTGCCCGTACGGTGTCTTCCTGAGGCGGAAAAAGTTCTACAATTCCCATGTTCTGCAAGACATCTTTGACTTCGTCTGGAACCGCCAACTCTGCAGTTTTCAACTTAATTCGCCGTTCAAACAGTTTATTGAATACGCTAGTTTAATAGTGTTAGCTGTTTGCACGATAATTTTTCAGCTACATTTTTTTATTTGATTAAGATACTAGCAGTTAACGAGTTATCTAATCCCGAATGAGCAGGTAGGATACTGTATGGTTGAAAACGTGAAAGAACTTCTCAAACTGCATGAAGGAATAACCCACGAGGTTTACTTGGACAACGAGAACTCAAGCATCGTTCCGCAGGAAATCGTTGATTCGATGTTGCCTTACTTTAACAAGAAAGCCTACGGTAACCCGACGCTTACCCACAAGCCAGGCTGGGAAGCATTTGAAGTCATAATGAACTGTTTCCAGAAAATCAGCAAGTCAATCGGCGCCAAAAACCTCGAAGACATCACCTTTACACCAGGAGAAACAGAAGCCAACAACCTAGCTATCATGGGCACTTGCTTTGCACAAAAAGCCAAAGGCAAAAAGATCATCATATCTGAAATCGAGCCCATCAACGTGCTGCAGGTTGCTGAGATGATGCAGAAATTTGGTTTCAGCACAACCAAAGTCCACGTTAACCGTGAAGGCTTCATTAACCTTGAAGAACTCAAAGAGGCTGTCGACAACGAAACCATACTTGTCAGCGTTTCAGCTGTAAATAACGAAATTGGAACAGTTCAGCCCATTAAAGAAGCCGTTGACATAGTTAAAGCCAAAAATCCGCATGCACTCTTTCACACTGACGCTTCAGACGCTTACGGCAGAATCCCCTTCAACGTGCAAAATCTCAATTTGGACATGGCTACAGTCAGCAGTTACAAGATTCAGGGTCCAAGAGGCATGGGCGCAATGTACCTGCGAGAAGGCGTAAACATGGAGCGCATCCTTGAAGGGCAAATTGGAACACAGAAGCTTTGGCCAGGCGTAGAAAACACCCCCTTAATCGTCGGCTTCACAAAGGCCGCTGAGTTGGCATTCGAAAACTTTGAAGCAAACACTGCAAAAATGCGAATGCTCCGCGATAAGCTGGTTGATGGCATATTCGCCGAGCTTGGCGACCTGCGTTTTAACGGTCCAAAAGGCGACAAACGCTCCCCCGACAACGCAAACGTAAGCATTCTGCGGGCTGAAGGCGAAGCCTTAACCATCGAACTCAGCCTCAAAGGGGTATACGTTTCAAGCGGTAGCGCCTGCAGTCGAAGACTACTTCAGCCAAGCCACGTTCTAATTGCCATCGGTCGAATATTTGAGGAAGCACACGGTAGCATCCTGATGAAAGTGACGCGTAGCCAAACAGAAGAGGATATAGCCTATGTTTTAGAAGTCTTACCTACAGCAGTCAACCGTATTAGAGGGATAGTTGGCTCAACAGGAGTGCATTAAATATGTCACGTATACCATTACCTTACAACCCAAAAGTTATGGATCTATTCAGACATCCCAAGAACCTAGGAAAAATGGAAGACGCAACAGTTGTAGCAGTTGCAGGAAACCCAGCTTGCGGAGACATGATAACCTTCTACCTAAAAATCGACGAGGCAAAGCAAATTATTGAGAAAGCGCAGTTTGAGAGTTATGGCTGTGCAGCAAACATCGCTACCTCCAGCATTGTAACCGAAATGGTAAAGGGTTTAACGTTGGAGAAGGCTTGGGAAGATATCACTTGGAAGAAAGTCACTGAGGAAATCGGCGGCTTACCGAGCGTCAAATTCCACTGCGGAGTCCTTGCAGTCGGCGCATTGAAACGTGCTATAAGGCAATACTTCAAGGAAAAAGGCATTGCCGCACCCAATTGGTTACCTGCGGACCACACTTTTGAAGAAAAACAGGCACTGGAAGAAGAAGAGCTTGCAAAAACACTGTCTAAGAGAATGAAGATAGAGGACGAGAAAAAGGCTGAGAAGTAATCGTGGATACGCAAGAGATTCGACAGGATTTCCCGATACTGAAACGTAAGGTCAACAATTACCCCTTAGTTTATTTTGATAATGCCGCAACCACCCAGAAGCCCCGCCAAGTAATAGAGGCTGAAGTGGACTTTTACGAGAAACACAACGGCAACGTTCACCGCGCAGTCCACACCCTATCATTGGAAGCAACTGACCTCTACGAGAAGTCACGGGAAAGAATCCAGAAATTCATAAACGCCAAGGAAAACGCGGAGGTTGTTTTTGTCAGAGGCACAACAGAAGCCATCAACTTGGTCGCGTACTCCTGGGGATTAGGCAATCTGGGCAAAGGCGACGAGGTTCTGGTTTCCTTGATGGAGCACCACAGCAACATCGTGCCGTGGGAACTCACCGCTAAACTCAGAGGATTCACAATCAAGTACGCCAACGTGAACCCCGACGGCACCCTGGACTACGAGGATTTCATAGGCAAATTTTCCAAAAAAACCAAAATTGCCTGTTTAAGCCACGTTTCAAATGTCACAGGAGTAATCAACGATGTCAAACGTGTCACGAAGGCTGCCCACGACAACGGCTCCTTAATGCTTGTGGACGGCGCGCAGTCTGTGCCACACTTAACCGTCGACGTCCAGGATTTGAATGTGGATTTTCTTGCTTTTTCAGGACACAAAATGCTTGGTCCCACTGGGATAGGCGTCCTTTACGGCAAGAAGGCTTTGCTTGAATCGATGCCGCCGTTTGAGGGCGGAGGCGAAATGATTAAGGAAGTGGAATTCAGCCAGGGCGGCGGCTGCAGCATAACTTTGAATGATTTGCCGTGGAAGTTTGAGGCAGGCACCCCGAACATTTCTGGGGCGATAGGCTTAGGCGAAGCCGTGAAGTACCTTGAGGCCGTAGGCATGGATAACGTGCAAAACCACGAGAAAGACTTAACCCGCTACGCCTTCGAACGCATGCGGGAATGCGGCAAAATCACAATCCACGGCTCCACCGACCTGTCCAAGAGATGCGGCATAATATCCTTCAGCGTTGAAGGCTTATCTTCGCATGACGTTGCTCTTATCTGTGATAACTATGGCATAATGATAAGAAGCGGCTACCACTGCGCGCAACCCCTGCACCAAGAGGTTCTTAAACTTCATTCGTCCGCGAGGGCAAGCTTCTACATTTACAACACATTCGAAGAAGTTGACCGCTTCGTTGAGGTCTTAAAGGAGATGAGCAGCTTTAATGCCGACGCTTGATGACTACGTGGCACGGGTGGAAGGAACCTGTGGCGCAGAAAAAGACGTCATCGTGTTCTTCAAGTACGAAAAAAAGGATGAAGCTATCGCCAACATCTTAAAGAAAGCCACAGTAACCAACAAGATTGCAGGAATAATTTTTGAATTAACCTTCGAGGGCTTTTCTTTCCGTATCTACACCAGCGGGAAAGCCATCTTCCGCGGCGTCAAAAACAGGGAAGAGCTGAACCAGGTTCTCGCAGCAATGCTGCTTTAAGCCGCCTTAGCTGGGTTCTTGAAATGGTCAAAGACCTGACCGTAGGCTTCAACTTCCGCCGAAGCCACGTTTTCCCACGAAAATTGCGAAGTGAAAGCCGAGGCTTTTCGGGAAAGTTCCTTCCTAAGCTCCTCATTGTTGATGATTTTTAATGCTTCAGCAGCCATTTGCTTGAGGTTTCCAACGGGGACTGGTTTGACGACGTCTGCTGGAAAATTGGATTTTACTGCTGGAATGCCGTAAGCCACGACGGGTGTGCCGCACGCCAATGTTTCGAGAACAACCAAAGGAAACGCATCGTGCCTGCTCGGGTACACCAAGACTTTGGCTGCCTTCACAAGCCCGTAAAGTTCTTTCTGCCCAAGAAACCCCTTGTACACTAAGTGTTCACCGAGTTGTTTTGTCGCCGCCAAACCATCAAAGTTTTTCTGGAACGAATTGGAACCGAAGCGCCCGCCAACCAAAAACTTCAGGTCGGGCTTAGCCCTCACCATTTCAGTGGCCATCGGGGGCAAATCGTATATTCCCTTTTCAGGAGCAAGCCTCGAAAAGAAAAAAACGTCAACTCTTTCCCGGGCAGCGGCAACTTCCTGTATTTTCTCGAAATCCACGCCTACGCCTGGAAGTAAAACGTGCATTTTGATGGTTTGTCCGAGGTAACTTTCGGTTTCAAGCTCAATTGATGGGCTGACTGCTAACGGGATGGTGGATTTTAATGCTTGAACGACGAGTGCGTAGAGCTGAGCGTAAAGGGCGTACATGTACAGTTTGCGTGCACTTCCGACGGGCCGCCACTGGCTTGACACATAAGGCGGAAAGAGGGGGAGCTGAAAAACGCATGTCCAGGGAACGTGGAGTTTTTTTGCGGCGAAGTAAGCTTCAAGCATAAAATCTGCTTTTTCATGGTGGGAAACGATGAGTTCAACCCGTTCAGTTTGCGCAATGCTTGCGATTATATTGGCGGTTTCAAAAATTGAAAGGTAATCGAGCGCGGCTCTGCTTGCGCTTCGAAAGTATCGGTCGTAGATTACGTTGGGACGTTTAACGCTGTAGATTTTGTGGCGTCGGCTAAGCGGGTTTCCTTCTATTTTCATCTTTTGCAGGACGAAGTCATCTACAGCTATGACGGGGATTACGCCGTGCTGCTCCACGCGATTTAGAACTTCGAAGCTTCGCCTGTCCCCACCTGTCCCGCTCATAAGAGGGTTCGCCAAATACAGAATTTTCATATTGAATCCTCACATCTTTGGGCTTTTCGAGTCCTCGAGCCATCTGTTGCCTTAAGCGGCTGTTGAGTCAGCATCGTCTTTACTGTCATTCTCTGGCAAGATATGATTTTCTGTCTGTCGCATCATCCAGTACACATGCGCCCATATTTTCTCCCGAAAAACCTTAGGCTGCAATATCGTGATTTTACCCCACAACTCTTCCCTCAGCTTGTCCCAAACGTCGCTGTCAGCTTGCGTAGGTTCGACCCAGCGGGTTACCTTTTCTTTGAGGTCGTCGTAGGTTTGCCATCTGAACTCGTCTGGAATAAACTCGCCTGTTCCACCGCTCTTATGAACCAACGTGACGCATCCACTTGCGAGGGCTTCCATCGGCGTGATCCCGAAGTGTTCGCCTTCCATCAAGTGGCAGTAGACTCTGGATTGCTGGTAAAGCTTCACTAATTCGTCGTTTGGCACGTTTGGCTTAAGGGTGTAGTTAGCTGGGAGGTCTTTTGAGAAGGTGTCAAACCATTCTTGTTCGGTTTCCCGCAAGCCGCCTACGCTCAGGAACTGGACTTGGGGTAGGTCAACCGCCAGTTTTTTCATTATCTCGTGCCGTTTCTGGGGGATGAAGCGCCCAACGTAAATTACCTGTTTAGCGCGGTCTTTTAGGGGGGTTCTGCTCCAGTAGGGGTCTAAGTCAACGGGTGGGTAGGCAACGATAGGTTCGGGTATTCCGTCTTTGCCCCAGTATTTTTCGACCATGCCTTTAGTGTAGTTGCTGTTGCAGAAAATCATGTCGAGTTTGCTGATGTCTTTGTCAAGCCACCTCTGGTATGGCCAATAATAAATTTTCCTTATTCGCCCCGAATTCATGTAGCGGTGATGTATTTCTGGGAAGTGAACGTATGCGATGTTCCTTTTTTCCTCGTTGAAAAGCGCGGCCTCAAAAGCCGTCATGGTCTGAGTGGAAAATGCACAGTCGTAATCTAAATCTTTGATTTTCTTGGTCAGCTCGATGATTCTGCTACGTCTTTTGTAAACAGTAAAGGGCGGTTTAACATCTATGCGTTTTCCCAAACTATGAACTACTGTGCCTTCGGGCAATTTTTCACCTATGATTTGGGTGTAACGCACGGGGTCAAAGGCAAAAGTTAACAATTCGACGTGTTCGCCGTGTTCCAGCAAGGACTTTATAACGTGGTGGCAGACTCGCTCGCCGCCGCCGTAAATATCCAAGTTCGGGTGTATAACCAGGAATTTTGCCAGCTACTTTTCCCTCTTAGTCTAAAGTCGATTTTTTGTCTAATCAAGATTTCCCTACTCAACGCTTTGACCTTGCGCGTCGGTTTTAGCTTCCCGCTCAGCTGGCTCAGGCTTCTTTGCCGAGCCGTATCTTAGGCGGGTTTTAGTTCTGCTAACCCAGTTCATAACTGGAATGAGCCTATCCTTCAGCGATTGCGGCAAGGCGTCTTTAGTTTCCCTCTGCCACCCTATGCGGATAGCGACCCTGCCCTTCCACGTTAGGGGGACATAGTAACGTCTTATAGGATACTTAACGAATCCATTGCTTTCTTTGAATCGGTCAAGCGAAGGATGGTTTCCTATTCGCCCGTACATGAGCCACCGTTGCCCCCCGGATGCACAGATTTCCACTGCCTTTGCAAGGGTCGCGTTGTTCACCGCTTTGTCCCAGTGCTTTTGCAAAGCCAGAATCTGAGAGACAATGGCGATTTTGTCTCCGTAGATTATTTGAATAAAACCCACCAATTCTTCGTTTAGGTAGGCTCCGATGAACGTGGAGTTTTTGGCGCCCACGTACATGTTGCCTTTGACGGTTTCAAGCGGTTCACCATAATGCGAAAACGCTCTTCCCTGCCTAATCAGGGTTTCATTGTAGATTTTGGATATGCCCTCGGCAAGCTGGTCGCTCGGCTCCACCAAAGACACCTTAATGCCGCTTTTCTCCGCCTTCTTAACCATGTTTCGTGTTTTCTTTCCAACGTCAGTCCACCAGCTTGCATAGTCTTTTATTTCAAGCAAGGCAATGTTGTCTTCGTTTTTTATCCAGGTGCTCGGAGGATTGGGGATTGGGCAGCACCATTTTCGCTCCAGAAAAGTGAAGATGTCGACATCTCGCTCGACCAACTTTTCAAGAAGCTCCTCCGAGGGAACAGCGTCTCTTTCGTATTCCCTGACGTCACGTGCAACCCTTACGAACGCGTTTTTCCTCATCTGCAGAGTATCAAGGTCCTTGTCAGTTTCGAGAATAACTTTCAAAACGTCGTAGAAGGGACCTCTATCCGACCCCTTCTTGAACAACCACTCAGGATGCATCGACACGATGAAACCTTGGCTGATCCAAGCTTCAACTTCCCATGTGGCTTTCTCGAAACCAACCTGAAAGCGTATTCTGTCCAAGCTGTACGTCCTAAAATCCTGTTCGTCCTGGAAACATTTCAAGGGGAAATCCGGAGGTATCGTGGCTTGTTTTTGACCGATTTTTCGTCCCCAAATCAGCTGGGTAAAGATGCGCGAGGTGCCGTGGATAGTGTAGTACTGCACGGTTCTGTCAGTTTCGTTTTCAAGGATTTTCCATTCACGGTAGGGGTCCGTGGCGACGTGCAGACCGATTTCGTGACGTTCAGGGTTTAGCAGTTCCAGCAGTTTCTTGTCAGGGATCGTGTAGGGGGTAAAGAACCAATAAGCTTTGACATCCTTAGTCGACTGGTTGATCATTTTAGCGATGACACGGGCGTTTCTCAGGTAATCTTTGCCTTTCCGCCTTTTGATTCCCAAAGCTATGTAAAAGAAGCTTTTTGACCTTGACGGGTAAGGGTAATCCACGTCCAATCTAAGCTTTATCGTCTTTGCTGGCGCGGTCAAGTGTTTTTGAACTTCTCCTTCACATAGTTCAAGGCGTTCTCAACGCATGCATCCATGTTCAGGTACTTGAACTCTGAAAACCTCCCCAAGAGGTCAATTCCCGCTTCTTTAACAAAGGTTTTGACAGTTTTCAAGTTCTCCCCATATTTCATGTCATTCAACACGTAAGCATACGCAGAACGTTTGGCCTTAGCGAAACAGACCGTTTTCTTATCCAATATCCGCAGCCGATGCAAATCATCTATTACCTGATGTATGATTTCCTCATCTTCCATTTCCCAGATGCCATCGTCTTTTCTACAGGTTATTTCAGCGAGAACAGAAGATTTCCCTTGGGGCGACACGAATGGGCTATAGTTTGAGGGAAAGCTTACGCGGTGAGGCAGAGAGGTTTTTTCGGGAATGTAGAGCCACGATAGATCGTTTAGTTTCGCGATATTGAGCCCCAGCATGACGCTGACAAGGGAATTATGCTTCAAATCTTCCACTGCATCCCCGACTGATTTCGGGGCATCCAGTGCTTTAATTAAAGCTCGAATAGGGATCGTCGAAATGATCTTATCGTAAACTCTTTCCTGCTTCCCGGCGGACACAACCCAGCAGTCGCCTTCTCTACGTACCTTTTTAATGTCAAAACCAACGGCCAATTTCCCTCGCGCCTGCTTTGCCAACGATTCAATTACCGATTGGATGCCACCCCGCAAAGGATAATAGAAATGCACTTGGTGAGTGTAGCCTTCTGTCCCTATGCCAAGAGAAGACTTCACAATGTCAGCAACGGGGGGGTTGGGAACGCGTTCCACCCAATCCAAAGTCAAGTCCTCCAGCGGGTGCTTCCATATCTTTTGGTTGTATGGGATAAGGTACTTCTGGGCTATTGCGCTGCCGAAAGTGTAGAGAAACCATTCTTTGAGGTTTACTGGTTTTTTGGCTTCGCCTTTTTCTTTTGCAAGCAAGTTTTCGATGAAAGAATAAAGACACTCGAAGTTTTCTTGCTTGGGCAAATCTGCCAGCCCGTTCTCAAAAGGATACTTAACATAGGAGCCGCCGTAGAGAATCTTGGTGTTCCTTTTCTGCCCCACCTTGTTCTCGCCGAGAACGTTTAGAATGAAATCAAGCGCTTCCTTGTTTTTTGAGAATATCACATGGGAGCCGCCACAGTCAAATGCAAAACCGTCTTCACGAATGGTCCTCATTAATCCGCCTAGCTCGGGCTCTTTCTCTAAAACCTCAGTATCGACGCCTTTTCGGCTTAATAGGTAACTCAGCGTTAACCCCGTTAGCCCGCCGCCCAAGATTCCCGTCCTCAAGCATCCACCCACGAATACGTCACACTTTAATTTGCTAATTAGCTCCGACCGATTAAGCCTTTCTACCTGACACACCCAAAGATCAGAAATCGAAGTCTCCATAGACAGGGTGAAAGACACCGAAACCCTGATTGGCTTTAACCTGCGACTCTGAAATGCCCTTCGGATCAAAGGTGCGGTTAACCATCGGAAAATCCAAGTTCGCCACAGAAAAACCCAGACCAGTAATAACCGACGGCAGACGCATTTCACAGAAAGCTGACGGCATCTTTTGCATCGCGAGCTTTTGCAAGACTTTTCTGGAAAGAAAATGGGCTGGAAAGAAGCTACCGTAAATTATTGGTTTGGCATTTTGTTTTTCTAGCCATTTGCATACGGATTGTTTAGCGCCTGACGGCAACTCCATCCATGTCCACGATGGCTCGGCGATGCGGTAGTTAACGAACCCAGCGTCATACTTCAAGTATGGATGGTATAGGTTCTCAATTGTCTGAGTAGTGAACATGTCATATTCGGAATAGACTGCGAAGTCAAAATCGCAGTTTCTGCCGCTGCTCCTGAACCACTCTATGATGGCCAAATCCTGGTTCATCTTCCCGACAGGCGTGAAATCGCAATACAATTTTACCCCGATTTTTTGGAGAAAAACAGACAATTCATTTAGCTGATTTCGGCGACGGAAAGACTCAACATTCCTGTTCAGCGCTTCCGTAATTCTGAAAAGGGTGCTTGATCTGCAGCTTGTCCAATCGAAGGCTTCACGGTACCTTTTAGGAAGTTTGGGAACAGGAAAACTGATGGTTTGGGCAACTCCAAAAACTGGGACAACCATTACGTCAGGATTCAGTCTTTGGAAACGCATGAGTCGATGTAAAGATGTTTTGTCAGTGCGGTGAAACGTGTACAGAAGAACGTATCGTACCATTAGCTGTCACGGTTCCCTGGCAAATCTGCATTTTTGGCTTTGATTTTCAGTAAATGAAATGGTTTGCTGTTGCACCGAAACATGTGTTTTTGATACAATGCTTGAATTATAAAAGCCTTTACAAACACCCAAATAAGCCAATGAAGCGGCAAAACGCGTTGCTTAACGTGGAGAATCAGCGAAAACTGAAGGAGCAAGGATTATAGGTTTATGTCCAACTAATAAGTCCTGAATTATGTCAAGCGATGAAAAAATGGCTCAGGCAACCTACCCTAAGGTTTCCGTTCTGTGGCTGAACTACAATAGCATGCATGTAATTGAAACAACCAAAAAATCGTTAGACAGCCTTGCCAACCTTGACTACCCAAACTTTGAACTAATATTGATAGACAACGGTTCGACCGACGGCAGCAAAGAAGTAATTGAGAAATACCTGCGGAACCAGAAATTTGGCAAGTCAGAGGTTACTTTTGTTAAGCTAAGCAAAAATGTCGGGTTCACAGATGGAGTAAACGCAGGTTACAACAGAAGAGACAGGGACTCGGAGTATGTTGCATTGACTCATAACGACGTGGTAGCTAAGAAGGGTTATCTACGGGAAGTCGTCGGGTACATGCGGAGCCATGAAGGCGTGGGCGCCGCACAAGGCATCGTTGCCAGATTGGGATATCCTTCTAAAGTTGATAGTGCAGGTTTTATGATTGATGAAGCGCTTGACCTTTTCAGACTAAGCGAAAGCAAAGAGCTTTCCTTCAAAAAACCACTCTACATCGCCTTTGTCGAGGGAGCAATGCCAGTTTACAACGTGGAAGCGGTCAAGTCTGCGGTGAAAAGTGAACGTGAGCTTTTTGTTCCGGGGGCATTCATGTATTATCTAGAAGATGTCTTCGTTTCGATCGAACTCTGGAGCAAAGGCTACAAATGCGTTCTTTTGCCCTTCCTCACCGGGGGCCACCTGAGGATGGCTGTAAGCGCCCAAACTGAATCTTTAGACCTCGCATACTACCGCATAAGAAACCAGGTCGCGTTGCTATGCATGACTAACAGCGCCGACAAACTGAGGGTGATTTTGCAAAATCTTCGAAGGGCAGCAATAAGCAGAGGCAACCTCGCGGTTCGCCAGATGCTGATGAGAAGCCTAATCGATGGAATAAGAAATGGGAGACGGCTACGGAAAATATATGGAGAAATCGATCTTTATAAAACGCCGATGCTAAAGAAGTCCGTTAGAAGCCGTTTTAGAATTTGACTGCCTAAATGCCGTACCAACCTTTTGCGAGCCCGATGTAGTTTTCCAGTTGTTGCTTGCCAGCAGTGAAATCTCCTGTCGACATAATTATCCATAGCGACTTGGGAACAGCTAGTCCGACTCTCAGAAGTATTTGGCGGTTGGTGTATGACTTGACTTTTCTTGCGAGTTTGCCGTTTTCAACGAATTCACTCCAGGTCATGCCCTCATGGAAGTAGTGGAGGCAGCATGGTTCACGAGTTTTTAGCCACTCGTAACCTTTGTCAACGACATGTTGCCCGATGAAGTGGTCTTCCCATTGATGCAGGTCAGGGGGTATCTTGATGTCTTTAACCGCTTCTGTCAGCAGCAACGTGTCGTGTGTCAGATAGCGTTTGAGATTTCTCTGCTGCATAATCCAGTCAATTGTGTCTTTGCGATAGAGCATCGCCATCGCTTTGTTCTGGTTGTAGATGTGTCTGTCGCCCGGAATAGTTACTCCCCACAATCCGCCGACTTTCGGGCTAAGCTGCTTCTGCGCGGCTTCAAACCAGCCTTTGCATAAAACAACGTCGGAATCAACATGCAGATGCCAAGCTGTTTGGGCAGCTTCAATGCCTTTCTGCCTTGCAGTCGCCCTATTCCCGCCAGAATCATCAATGATTTCGCAATTGGCATATCTTTTGACAAGATCCAGGGTGCCGTCAGTGCTGCCCCCGTCAATAACCAATAGTCGCCCGACAGGAACGTTCGCGTAAACGGCGTCCAAGCATTCCTTTAGACACGGTTTCATGCTATTCTTCGTCAGAAAGACAACGTCAACTTTTTCACTCAACACTGGCGCCCTTTTACAGCTTGAATTTGATTCACTAAAAGCATTCTGAGACTTAATTTAGTTTTCTGGAAAATGAGTACATAACCTTCTGTGAGTTTCAATTTGCATTCTTCCCTTTCAGGCTGACAGCCAACCTTTGAAAATCAAGACATTGCTGATGAAGTTGGTTTTAGAGGCTTGAAAATCCCTTGTGACTATGAATATCCACGCTGACTTAGGAATCGATGTAAGAACCCAGCGTGATACCTGGCTGAATCGCCCATAATGGTAAGTCTTCAAAAGGTAGCCTGTGGTGACGTAGCCTTGCGTGCGCTCGTTCGATGTGACGTTGTGCAGGCAATAGGGTTCGGTGACTTTCAGAAACCGGAATCCCTTCTGAATTATGTGTCGCCCGATGTAGTCGTCTTCATAAATATGCAGGTTCGGAGGGATCTTTATGTCTTTAACCGTGCTTGTGCGGATAAGAGTGTCATGCATCATACAGCGTTCGCTGCGCATCTGCCTAACCATCAAGTCCTTAACGCTTATTCGGTATAACTTGGACATGGCGTATGTGGCGTTGTAGTAGTGTTTCTCATTCGGAACCGCCACGCCCCAAACAGCTCCAACATCGCCTGCGACGCTTTCCCAAGCTTTCCTAAACCAATCCTCGCAGAGAATCACGTCCGAGTCAACATGGATATGCCACTCCGTTTCCACCGCATCAATCCCTTTCTGCCGCGCACTTGCCCTAGTACCATGCAAATCTTCAATGATTTTGACGCTGGGGTATTTTCGGAGAAGCTCCAGGGTTCCATCGATGCTTCCGCCATCCACCACAAGAAGCCTGTTTACGGGTACGTTACGACAAATTGATTCGACGCATTCAGACAAACAGGGTTTAAGGCTGTTTTTAGTTAACAGCACAACATCTAACTTCATCGGGTTCACGCGAGCGTTTGCCATTTAATGTATCTCTTTTCGTATTAATCTTATCGCCTTATGCGGCAATTTATGACAGAAAAATCGGCTGAGGAAATAATGTTTGCAAACCTCTAAATCAGTGCAAAAAAGCTTGCAAAAGGGCAGGAAAAACTTTACCCACATTGTTCAGGCTCGGTGGTCTCGTTCTTATCTCCCGCAATCTCCTTCTCCAGCGCCACAGCCCTCTCCGCAACCTTCGCTACTTCCGCCTTAACAGCCTCGTCTTTGACCTCTTCCTTGCGCTTCCCGTTAGACTTCAAAATCAACCGCAAAAACTCCGAGTCATAAGCATCCAGCAACAGTTCAGTGTTCGGAATCAGACAGTGCCCGCCGATGACGCCCGGAAACATAACGGGTCTATCGAACCGCACCCGATGGGTATCCTCAAGGAAGTCAACCGTTTCGTTAAAGTCAGCGCCGAAGGCTCTGGAGATCCTATGCATCTCTTGGAAGCAAGCGATCATCCATGCACGGTAAGTGGTCTCGAAAAGTTTGGCCAGCTCCGTTTCCGTGCAGCTTTTAAGAACCTTCACCTTTAAGCCGAGTTTTTCAAAATGAGCTCGAGCAGCCTCAGCAGCAGCCGCATCTGCGCCGCCGACGTATTTCGTCCAACGTTTCATTTCCCAAACCATGTGTTCAGCATTTTTGTGCACACCACGCGATGGAGAATGCGCAACCAAACACTTGCATTTCGCCGCGACCTTCAGTGTGGTTCCAGGCGGAACGGTGCTGTTGACAATCACAAGCTTCGGCCTAAACTCTTCAGCGTAGCCAACAACGGCGTCTAAGAACTTCTTCTGGGAGCCACAGGGCAAGCAAATATGCATGGTATCAAGTGTTATAGGAAGGTGGTTTTTGCTTTGACCGAGCTCACGCATTTTTTCTTCATCTAAATCAAAGCCGTAAACGCTGAAGTCTTTTTTCTGCTCATTTAACAGCGCGAAGAGGGTGTGGCCGATTTCGCCTAAACCTATAATTAGAACTGTTTCTTTGGTCAAATGCTTACATCCACCGTTTGGAACTCAATGTTTATCTTAAACTATTTAAATCTGGAGCTCGAAAGGAGAGTTCATGCTGAATCCAAAGAGAGGCGTCGGCATAGTTACAGGCGATAAGGTCGAGATAGGCGAAAACGCGAAAATCTGGAATTACGTTGTAATCGGCGAAGGGACAAAAATCGGCGAGGGCGCAATCATCGGAAGCTTCTGTGATATAGGCAAAAACGTGGTTATCGGTAAAAGATGCAACATACAGGCACATGTAACCATCTCAAATGACGTCGTACTAGGAGACGACGTGTTCATCGCCCCTAACAGTTCGATCCTTAATGATAAGTACCCGAAAAGTACCTTCCTCTCTCCTCCAGTAATCAAAGACGGCGCAGTAATCGGCGGGGGAGTGACTGTGCTTCCAGACGTGACGATAGGCGAAAAAGCAGTGATCGGCGGCGGAAGCGTCGTAACCAAAAACGTGCCGCCTAAAACCGTCTCTTGCGGCGTCCCAGCAAGGGTCGTAATGAGCTTTGACGAATATGAGGCGAAACGGAAGGGTTTCCTTGAGGCAAAACGCAAGGTGAAGAAATGAAGATCTGGTATGACGCTTGCACGGGTAAACACGTCAGGTACGGGTCAGCTATCGGGAAGCGGCTAAGAAAAGAGGGCCACGAGTACGTTTTTACGACGAGGGAGCACCCAGACACGCTACCGCTTGCCAAAATTCTCGGCGAAAAACCCTTAGTCGTAGGCAAATACAATCCGTCGACACTTTCCTCAAGGCTCAAAGAAAGTGCCGAACGAGTAGTAGGGTTCGCTGACCTGTTCAAGGATGAAGGGCCAGACGTAGCCATCGCGCATCAATCGGTTGAGCTCTGTCGAACAGCCTTTGGCCTAGGAATCCCGATTATCCTGACCGCAGACACCCCGTACGCCACAGCGGTAAACAGGTTAACAATCCCCTTCGCACATACGGTTGTCGTGTCGGAGGCGCTACCGAAAAGCTTTGTCACTCAGTACTGCGCCAAAAATTGGGTTCCCTTCAAGGGCGTCGACGAGGTCGCGTGGATTAAAGACTTTAAGCCCAGAAAAATCGACGGCTTAAAAAAACCATTGATCGTTATCAGGCAAATTGAAACCAAAGCCGCTTATGCGGGGGGCATGCAAGACCTCGCAAGATTGATGGCGGAGAAACTCGGCAAGCTAGGCAATGTTGTTTTCATCGAGAGATATTGCAGCCGAGGGGAAGCTTTCGCGGGCAAAGAAGGATTTGTGGATTCAGCAAGCTTAGTTGCGAACGCTGACTTAGTAGTCAGCTACGGGGGAACGATTGCGAGGGAAGCTGCGCTTCAAGGGGTGCCCAGCGTAGCCGTTTCTGACATGGCGAAAACCTACGTTAACCGCTACCTGACCAAGAAGGGGTTCCCGCTGTTCACTACCACGGAACGTGGGGTGTTAACATACGCGCAAAGGCTTCTTGGCAAGAAATTCGACGTAAAAAGCAGACTTGCAGAGTTAGAAAACCCCGTTGACGTAATAGAGAAAGTTGTCGAAACTCTTTAGGCAACGACGACTTTGATTTTATCCCCAGTTTTCAGCCGAAATTTTTCGGCTGCGCTTGCTTGGTTTAGAGCGATTTCCAGAAAGCCGTGGCTGCCGATTAAGAGTATGGGTTCTTCATGTTTTGCCTCTGCGTATGCTTTTCTAAAAGGGATTTTCAGCTGGGCACTGGCTAATTCTACGTTGAGAGTTTTGCCTTCTTCGAAAGCCGCATCTTTCTCGGTTATGTTTGTGATTATGTTGCCAAAGCCGTCTACATCTAAAACTCTGCCAGTCAGTGAGCCGCCGCTAAATTTCACCTTGGCGAATTCAGGGGTGACTAGGTCTTTTACTTCGGGTCCAAACTCTGCTGGTTGAACACCTTTTGCAAGAAATGCGGCTGCAGGCGCGAAAATGTCTCTGCCATGAAAAGTCCCAGAAACCTTGGGCATCATGAACTTCGAGCTCGCCAATTGATAAACATGTTCGACGCCTTGACTTTGGGCCGCTAAAATCAAAACCCCGTTGTCAGGCCCAACAAAGAAGCCCTTTTTCGTCTGTATCACTATGGCGCGTCTATCTGTGCCTACCCCCGGATCCACAACCGCCAAGTGAACGGTGCCGTCGGGAAAGTACGGCGCAGCAGAAATCAACGCGAAAGCAGCGGCACGAACATTAAACTTTTCAATTTGATGAGTTATGTCAACCAAGATAGCATGAGGGTTTATTGTTAAAATTGCACCTTTCATTTCTGCCACATAAGGGTCCTTCAGCCCAAAATCGCTGGTCAAAGTAATCATAGGCGTCAACCACCGTGCACCACAGGAACGAAAACGATTTCGTCCCCATCGGCTAATTTGGTTTCCAATCCGTTTAAAACGCTGATTTCCTTGCCGTTAATCAGAATCAAAGCGTTAGACGCGGAATCGCCCGTTTGCTGGTCGCCAAAGGACTTTTCCAGCGCAGGAGTCTCTTGGCTGATTTTTGCCAGTAGCTCTTTCAGCGTCATTTCTTTGTCGATGTTGATGATTAACTGGGTTTTACCTGTGATGTGGCGCAGTGCGCCGATGAATTTTATGGTTAGCACCATTGCTTTTCGCTTGAAAAATAGAATCGTTGTTTACTCTAAAATTGTTTGCGCGAGATTAAAGGCTTAGAAGTTTTAGGCCCTTTCCGCCGTCAACGTTTCAACGATATCCGTTGCTACACCAACGATTGAGTCTGCCTGCTTCATCATCGCGTCGCCGTTGACTTCTTCTAGTTGCTGCATTTGCTGAACGACCGCTTCGATTTCCATCAGAAAACGCAGAATCGAATCGTTCGTCCCGGGGTTCTTCAGGACTTCTTCTCGAATGAGTATTTCGATGAAGGCGGGTTCGCCGAGGCTGTAATAAATGGCGTTTCTGGCTTTTCTGATTGCCTCTAAAACCAAGCCTGGAGCCATATAAGGGATTTTTCGTGCTGCTTCCAATTCGGCTTTTGCTTCACGAAGGTACCTTAGAGCCCACCCTTTCCGATAGTCATCCATCATAAAGATTTCCTTTTTAAACAGCGCTTATTCTGAATCTTCTTCGTCGTCACTTTCGATGGGTTCCGTTCCCGAGTTAGCTTTAGCCAGCGCTAATGTGCGCGTTATGTATCCTGCAATTTGATTTCTAACCCGCGTAGTCGTTCCCTGCGTTAAGGTGTCAACTGCACGTTTGTTTTCGTCAAAGTTGGTGGTGAATTTTTCTGGAAACCGATGCATCAATTCTTTGCCAGATCGTTTTACCTGGTCAGTCTTAACTTTTCCCAAATCCAAATACCTCATGTCATCAATGTTATTGTTGTCCGACGCTTGAATGCGTAAGAGCAATTCCCAATAGATGAATGGTTTAATTTAAGTTTACGCTTAGCAACGCTCGATTAGTGTGCTGAAGCCTCTTCAAGACGCGCGGAGATCAGTTAATTTTTATGTTAAAGAAAACCTGAAAGTTCTCAATTAATTGCGATGCAACTTCTTCAGCCTGCATCTTTTTGATTTCTGCCACCGCTTCAACAACGTTGCGGATAAACGAAGGCTTAGTTAATTGTCCACCGAAAGGGCGCTTGTAATACTTGACCGGGCCATCTGTCTCCGTCAAAAGTCGTGTCAGCGGCGCCTTCTCTATGATTTCCCGTATGCCGCTTGAGTAAGCTGCTGGCGGCCCTTCAGTGATAAAATACCCCTTATCCATCGCTCTGGAAAGCTCACTCAACGGATAGCTGAACCAGTGAAGCAGCACACCCTTAAGCCGGTACGACGGAAGCATATCAATTATTTTGTCTGTTGTCCCACGACTGTGAATTATAACTGGAATCTCAAGCACTTCTGCAAGCCGCAGCATCCTGTCGAAAACCATCATTTGCTTTTCCCACACGGTCTCATACTTTGCATCCAAGCCGATTTCGCCGATCGCTTTAACCCAGCCTTTTTGCTTAACAATCAGTTCGATGGTTTGTTCAAGCTCGCCTTCTTTGAGGACGTTTACGTTCCAGGGATGAATCCCTAAGGCTGGGTAAACCAAGCCGCCGTATTTTTCTGCCAGTTTGAGGTCGCTTTGGCAAGTTTTCAAATCAATAGAATTTGTCACTAACGCAACTACGCCTGCGTTTTTCGCATCCGCAATCAACTCATCAATGTGATCAGTGTATTCGGCGTCAGAAAGGTGAACGTGGGCGTCTATCAGCTTCATTTCTTCTCAGCCAATATTCAGGCTATGCACTCTTATATTTTCCTTGTTTCATGCAGCAACTTTACGTTAAATCAAAAGACGAAGGAAACTGAATTAGGCAAAAACAATAAACTTATATATAAAAAATAGCTAAATTGAAAATGCGTGTTTTAAATGAGCGAAAAACAATTCTATGCAACTAGCAACCAAATGGTTGCGATCATTCTGGATGTTTTGGGAATAATCTTAGTGCTCGTTGGAGCATCAATAGCGCGTGCCCATTCAGGACAAGGTGTGGGCTTAGGCATATACTGGGTAGGTTTCATCCTGCTAATTGTGGCGCTGATATTATTTGTTTGGAACATGAGAAAATCGCCCGTTGAAAAAACTTAGCGAAAACTTGCCAAACAGATGGTTTCCTGAGTTTTTCTTTCGGAAGTGAGGAACTCACTCTCTCTTTTTATTTTCTTCGTCTGAAAATCTATGAAGCTGGCTTGTTCCCTTTGTGCGAGGCATTGATGGTCTTATTTTTACCGCCAAAGTTCATGGCGGCACACCTGAATTTTAGTTATAGGACGAGCATACGTTAACTGCGGTTTAGACGAAAATGACAACAAAGGTTAAATATTGCTTTAAAATGAAAAAGAGGCTGTGGAGAAGTCGTTATGACCGAATTAGAAATAGCTGTAGCCCCCATGCACCGCTTATGCAAAAAAGCGGGTGCTGACAGAGTAAGTGAAGCGGCAGCAAAGGAACTCGCTAAAGCTCTCGAAGAAATCGGAGTAAAGATTGCCAAGGAATCACTGGATTTTGCGATGCATGCTGGAAGAAAAACTATCAAAGCGGAAGATATTGAGATAGCAGCAAGAAAAGTCATGGAAAGATAGTCATATTATAATAAAGTTCCTTCCTTTCTTCTTTTTTTGTAAGCTGTCGGCATCAAGTCTTAGAATAAAAAAGCGCTTCTTCGAAATTGTAAGTTTTTAGGCTGTTGCTGAGGAGTCCCAGAGGAACTGGAAGTACTCGCGGGCAAACCCAACTAACCCCACGTGGTTGCTCCAGATCACCAAGGTTGGCTTGTCTTCGCCGAGGAACAGCATGGCTTCTTTGCCGTCAGCGATTACGCCGCCGCCGAACATGTGGTCGCGGATGCGCAATTCGTTCAGGGCAGGATATTTCTTTAGGAAAAGCCAATCCTCCCTTTTGCCTGCGGCCATAAGTTTAACGCTGACTGTCTTCTTCAAGCCGCTTCCCAGAAAGGGTTCAGCCAGAACGATTACGGGTTTGGCAAACTCGGGTGCAGCAATCACAATTTCCTTAGATGCTTTGCCCAGTACCTCTTCAAGCTTGCCAAGAACCGCCTGTTGCCCACGGAGAATAAGCATGTCGGGTCGCTCGACGAGTTCCCGTTTTTCGTAGAGCGGTTGAAGAGTTTCAGCGACGATGTTTTCCCAACTCAAATACTTGTCTTCCAACCTCAGCTTCGTGAACCTTATTGCTTCAAGCGGCGGCACCGGGTAATATTTGAAGGGTCGACTTTCGCTACTTTTTATCCAACCTTTATCTTTAAGCGAGTTTAGAACTTCGTACATTTTGCTGTAGGGCACTTTGGCTTCTCGGCTGATTTCCATAGCCGTCATTTGCCCAACTTCCAGCAGCGTCGTGTAAGCGTCGATTTCGTAGGCGTTCAAACCCATTTCTCGAAGAGCAACGCGCGTGTTCTCGTTAATCGACATTTTTTCCCCTCAATCACCTTAGGAAACGTTTGGAAACCTTATTATCGTCACATTAGCTCTTAAGCACTTCGTAAACGCTTAGATGTTAGAAGGCAAAAAAATGAAAGATATCAAGTCGACAAGAAGCATTTGCCCTGAATGCTTAAAGGCTATAGACGCAACCATCTACGAAGACGATGGGAAAGTCTTCATCAAAAAAGATTGCCCTGAACACGGGCATTTCCAGGAGCTTTACTGGTCAGACTACGACCAATACATGCGGGCAGAAAAATTCCGCTACGAAGGCGACGGCATGGCTAACCCGAGAACCGAAAAGAAGAAAGGGTGCCCCTACGACTGCGGCATCTGCCCCGAACATAAATCTCACACCGCACTTGCAATAATCGATGTCACGAACAGGTGCAACTTGACCTGCCCAGTCTGCTTCGCCAATGCGGCAGCAGCAGGCTACGTTTACGAGCCTACCAAAGAGCAAATCACAGGTATGCTTGAGAACCTTCGAGCCAACAAGCCAGTTGCAGCCACGGCACTCCAGTTCTCAGGAGGCGAACCAACCATACGCAAAGACCTGTTCGATTTTGTTCGGAAAGCAAAAGAGCTTGGTTTCAGCCACGTGGAAGTCAATACGAATGGACTTCGACTATCGCAAAGCGTGGAATACTGCAAACAACTCAAAGAGGCAGGAGTCAGCACTATTTACCTGCAGTTCGACGGGTTAACTCCAGAGGTTTACAAATTTATCCGCGGCGTGGACCTTTTAGAGACAAAAATGAAGGCAATTGAAAACCTCCGTGAGGCAGGGTGGGACAGCATCGTACTTGTCGTCACACTTGTCAAAGGAGTAAACGATGACCAACTCGGCGACATAATCAATTTCGCCTCCAGAAACTTCGACATAGTAAGATGCATAAACGTTCAACCTGTAAGCCTCTGCGGAAGGCTGCCACAAAAGCAACGTGAAAGCATGCGAATCACAATCCCAGACTTCATGAAGAAAGTCGAAGAACAGACAAACGGAGTAGTCAAGGTCTCGGACTTCTACCCTGTGCCCACGGTTGTGCCAGTTTCCAAAGCGGTGGGTGCACTAAAGGACAGGCGATACTTGGAGTTCACCGCACATCCGCACTGCGGCATGGCAACTTACCTTCTGATTGAAAACGGCAAAATAGTCCCCATCACAAGATACGGCAACATAGACAAGTTCATCGGCGTAATGAACAAGGTTTACGAGACAGCGTCGAAGGGAAACAAAAACAAAGCCAAACTACGCCTAATAGGCTCAATGCGCTACATAAAATTCGGGTTCCTAAGAAAATACGTCCTAGGCGTTGTCACCAAAGGCGACTACAACTCGCTGGGCGACCTGCAGAGACAGGCAATCCTTCTGTCGTCAATGCATTTCATGGATCCCTACAACTTTGATTTAGAAAGGGTAGAACGATGCCTAATTCACTACGCCGTACCAGACGGACGCATCATTCCGTTCTGCACGATGAACTCCATCCACAGAACTGAAGTTGAAAAGAAACTTGGCGTTCCGCTCAAAGAATGGAAAGAACAACATAAAGTTGAAATAAGCCAGCCATTCTAGATGTTGAGAACAAGAAAATCAAGGTGAAAAAATTATGGGTGGAAAAAAGAAACTCGGCATAAAACAGATGGAGAAGCAACAGGTCGATTCGGACGAAGCTAAGCAGGCGCAGGACAAGAAGAAAGAAAAATCAGGTCCGCCGAAGGAAAGGAAAGCCAGCAGCATAGTTGCGCCAGATGCCAAAAACGACAAAATCGTCGCTGAAATAAAGAAGATGGGTGTTCTAACACCGTACGTGGTCGCGACAAAGTACAACATCCGAATAAGCACAGCCAAAGACTTTTTGGAGCAACTTGAAACAAACGGTGCAGTGCAACTGGTCTCAGGAAGCCACAACCTCAAGATCTACAAGCCAGCAGCGTAAGCGGCTATATCTTATCTTTAATTTTCTTAAATTAAACAGCTGGAGTTTGTCTTCGTTTGACGGATTTCCCTGAAAGAGTTTACACCGCTGAAGAAGTGAAAACCGCTAAGGAACTAGTAGACCAAGGGTACAAACACAAGCTGATGGTAGAAGGCTCGGACGGGTTCAAGGAAAAAATCAATCAGGTTCTCAAGTTAATCAAGACTGCAGGTTACTTCGATTTTTTCAGAACTTACATTCGAAAAATAATGGAGATTGACGGGATAACCCAACTTCGGGAAACGGAAGTGGCTATTTGGGCAAACAAGTTCGCCGTTGAAAACCCGGTTGACGCAGCCAGCCTGTTTGTGCAGAAAGCTTACAGTATGAAAGAATACTTAGACGGCGAACTTTACTATGGCGGCAACGCGGAGAAGCGTTCAGTCGCGAAAAGAGTCGAGTTCCTCAAGGTTCTAAGCGAGAAAAGCAACGATAAAGGCATCAAAGAAGAGTGCGAGAGGCTACTGCAACTGTGGAGGGAAAGCTCGCTGTCTTTCTAAGGAGACAGCAGTTCAACCCTTATCGTTATCCCGCTTTTAACTTGCTTAAAAATATCCAAGTTCTCAGTTATTTTGCCAAGTATGCTTACAGGGCTGTAAGGCTGTGATTTTCCGTAGAAAACGCAGAGGGCGCTACCCATAGGCCAAAAAGCGATGGTACCTGTCTCAACGGTCGGCTTAGCTTTCTCTTCACCCATCTTAATCGGGATTTCAAAGTAAACTTCTTCTTTCCACAGGGCGGCTCTGCCTTCAATTGGAAGCTTACGGGTGATGTAGTCGATGGTTCTTGGCGCCATAAACCTGACCAATTCACCTTCAGCGTAACCCAAACCTTCGATAACAAACTTTACTTTTACACGCGAAACATCTGCAGATTCAGTACTCAACTTCTCATACCCCATCAAACAAAACCCAAAGCAAACTAAAGTTTCAGCCTATCCATAATGCAACGTTCGATTTAACTGTTACAGTTAACCATGGCAACCTAACCCGAAATGGACCAAGCAACGACAGAGTTACAGGAGGCTCATGAGGGTTTTTCCTATGTAGTCAACCTGTTCAGGAGTGACTGAGGGGTGAATCGGCAACGAGAAAACCTGCGTTGATGCTTTGTCCGTTTCGGGCAACTTTGCGCTTCCGAAGTTCTCTCGATAAAACGGCATCAAATGAACTGGGTTGGGGTAGTAGGCTTCAGCACCGATTCCCTTTTTCTTTAGCGCCTCCAAAATCCTGTTCCGCTCTGCCCCGGCCGCGTCCTTCAAACGGGCAGTGTACAAATACCAACTGTGCTGGCAATCCTTGGATTCGTACGGGAGGACAAGCTGGGTACTTTTCGCCAGCAGTTTCGTGAGTTGCTGCGCGTTTTGGCGCCGTTTAGCCAGAAAAGAAGGTAACTTTTCCAGCTGCACGTTACCAATTGCAGCCTGCATTTCCGACATGCGGTAGTTGCTCCCAAGAATCAGCGACGAGTACTTTGCTTTTTCTCCGTGAGTTCGAATCATCCGCAACGTCTCATCAATTTGGTCATCGTTTGTCGTGACTAAGCCGCCTTCACCAGTGGTAACGTTCTTGCTTGCGTAAAGGCTCCAGCAAGCGGCGTCCGAGAAGCTTCCCGCAGGTTTGCCCGCGTATGTTGCCCCGTGCGCTTGTGCGGCGTCTTCGATCAATGCCAGATCGTGGTTTTCAGCGATTTCTCTGAAAGGTTTCATGTCGGCTGAAAAACCGTACAGATCCACGGGTAGAATGGCCTTGGTTTTTTTTGTGATTGACTTTTCTGCCGCGGTGGGCGATAGATTGAAGGTTTCAGCGTCGATGTCTGCGAAGACAGGTTTCCCTCCTGCTAAAACAACTGCTTCTGCAGTGGCTACAAACGTGAAGCTGGGCAGAATTACCTCGTCGCCAGGTTTTATGCCGCAAGCCATTACGGCCGAATGCAAAGCGGCGGTACCCGTGTTGACTGCCACGGCATGTTTTGCGCCTGCAAATTTAGCGAAACTCTGCTCTAAACGAGTGACCTCTGGACCTGTTCCTAGCCCGCTGGTCAACATACCGCTTCGCAGAACCTTAACCACTTCTTGAACTTCTTCTTCGCCGATTTGCGGCTTGTTGATAGGTATCAAAGTTAAAGCCCCTGAGCGTTGGATAATCGTTGGGCAGTATATTTCAATTATCCAAAAATTGGTTTAAACTGCATGCGGTTTTATGAGCTCAGATTTGGTTTTTGTTAAACCCGTGACTGCAACGCCACAGCCACATACGCTAATTAAAATGCGCGTCAAATGGTATTCGGAGGTAAGATTTTTTGTCGCAAGAGTTAATCGGCGAATTTACAGGCAAAAACGTAGTATACAGAGTTCTTCCCGACGGAAAAATCGAAACAACCAATCAGGGAACAGGAAAAATTTTGGGGGCTGACGCTTTCGTAATGTCTACAGCGGTTGGAAGCATGGAAAACGGGAGTTTCGTGGGGGAAGTTAACAGTTTGATTTCAACGGTGGGCGGCGACTCAGTGATATTGAAAGGTAACGCGGTGAGCGGACAATCTGACAAGGGGATCACGACGCGAGCTGCAAGCTGCCAGATGACAAAGTCGGAAAAGTTTGTTCGCCTAAACAAGAGTTTACTTTTGCATGAATACATAACTGATATGGAAGGCAACTGGACTGGCAAGATTTGGGAATGGAAGTAAACTCAAAAACTATTCGATGTTAATTCTCTGATTAGCCTTATAGTCGGTTACAACACTGATTCCGCGGGCGCGAAACTCTCTATCTAGCTCTGAATCACCCGTGTCAACTCTCAAACTTTTCAGCCTATCCAACTTGCTTTTCGTCGCCGCCACTACGATGTTATCCAAGCCTACTTGGCGTATTACTTGGGCGCTTATTTGCTGGTTTCCCCTTCCAAAAATGAAGCCTTGACCCCCAATCGGCGTCACAATAATCTGCGCAACTTTTCCCGTTATTTCTTCGAGTATTCGATTCTCGTTTGCATCATGCAAGATTATTTTTTTGTTTTCGAAAATATCTACACCGAGAAGAGTTTTTTTCTGATCTAAGAGGTCGCTTATTGTGCGTGTCGTGGTTCCTGGACCGATGATGTAGATGACGCCTGGCTTCATTTCTTCTATAATGTAGACTGCTATCGCCGCTTGGTTGCGGACCTCGCTTTCAGTCATTGGGCTTTCAAGTTTGTTTCCTTGAATCAAATGAGGCTCGTAGGGACTCAGCATGTACCCGTATAATTCAGCAGAAAGATGCCCTGACCTGAAGGCTTCCTCATCGATATCCATGACTTCAGCTTCACGCAGAGGCAACCCGGCCCACAAGTAACCGGCAGCAACCCTTGCGGCTGCTTGCGGAGTTACCGCGAAGAGGGCACTGTGCATTTTGACGCCTGTAGGAACCCCAAGCACAGGAACATTCACCCCAACAGCTTTCAAGACATCGCGGGCGGTTCCATCGCCACCGCAGAAAACAAGCAAATCAACCCGTTCCTTCACCATCTCGTGCCCTGCAACTTGCGTGTCCTTCGAAGTTGTTTCTTCTCCGCCTACACCCACAACTTCACAAGTGAAACCGCACTTTTTTGCTTCTGCCTCGCCCATGCCTCCTGCCCCAACAATTAACCGAAGACTTTTTTTAGCGGGAACTATCCCGGCGAGAAAAGTTTCTGCTCTCTGAGAAGCTATGGGCCTTGCACCCAGCGAGATAGCTTTGGCTAGAATGGTTTTGCCGTCTGTTCCTTTTAATCCGACAGCACCCCCCATTCCAGCAACTGGGTTAACGATAAAACCAATGGTTTTTTTCGGCAGATCCTTTCGAGGAACGGACAACAGGCATAACCTAAATTGGTATTAGGTTACTTAGAACAAAAAGAAAAACATGCCTATATGATCTATTTTCCTCATAAATTTAACCCTAAACTACATACAAAAGCAAACATTTCACATGCAAAAATGTACACCCTGTTCTACTTTGAACTATGTTTTTTCATATTTGGGGCAATTAGAAGCATGTAATAAACCGGGGTAGGTAAGCGTCGCAATATGTGGGTTGAGAGAAGTGGGTTTTTGAGTCTTTTGGCTCCTCTAGATGTGCCTAATTGAATCATCCAAAAACCGTAGGAGCAGCGGGGAAGAAAAAAAAGAAAACCAGTACGAAAGCCAAGTCAAACGGTTAATGCCGCTGACGATGTTTTTGTCGATGATGGAGCGTTTTCCATCTTTCCCAAAGAGAGGGCACTGACAAACTGAAAACAGCCTTGAATATAAAAGAAAATAGAAAAGGGAAAAAAGTACTGTTCTTAGTACGTTTCGCAGCTTATGTATTTCTTGTTGACTTCATCGAGCCATGGGTAGAGCATGTGCAGTTTCTTCATTGATTCTTCGACTTTTTGGGCTGGGTACTCGTAGGGTTGTAGGTTGCCACTGAAGTATTCGTCGTAGGCTGCCATATCGAAGTAGCCGTGTCCACAGAGCACAAACAAGATGGTTTTTGCCTCGCCAGTTTCCTTGCAGCGAAGCGCCTCATCAATAACGCCTTTGATTGCGTGAGACGGTTCAGGTGCTGGGATGATTCCTTCGGTTTGGATGAAGATTTTTGCGGCGTCAAAAACCTCTAGTTGATTGAAGGCTTCAGTCGTCATCTTTTTCTCCTGCACCAAGACGCTTATCACTGGAGAAATGCCGTGGTAACGTAACCCGCCTGCATGTATGGGCGCTGGCATGAAGTCGTGCCCGATGGTGTGCATTGGGACAAGCGGCGTTAGCTTTGCCGTGTCGCCGTGGTCATACTGGTAGTATCCTTTGGTGACTTTGGGGCAAGCCGTAGCTTCAGTCGCGACGAACTTTGTCTTCTTAGGTGCCTTCTTTGAGACTTGGTCATAGTAGAAGGGCCACATCAACCCATTGAAGCTGCTGCCTCCGCCTATACAGCCGTAGACCATGTCGGGGTAATCATCGACCATTTCAAGCTGTTTCTTAGCTTCTAAGCCTTCAACGGTCTGGTGCAAGCAAACGTGGTTGAAGACGCTACCGATCGCGTAGTTGGTTTCTTTCTCGTTGACAAGGGCATCTTCAACTGCCTCGCTGATGGCTATGCCGAGGCTGCCTTTGTTGTCCGGGTCTTCAGCAAGGATTTTTCTTCCAGCCTCCGTTCTGGCGCTTGGGCTTGGAATGCATTCTGCACCGAAAGCTTTCATCATCATCTTTCGATAGGGCTTCTGGTCGTAGCTTGCGCGCACCATGTAAATCGTGGCTTTTAGCCCAAAGGTCATGGCTGCAAACGCCAAAGCTGAACCCCACTGACCCGCACCTGTTTCAGTGGATAAGCGTTCTGTGCCTTCCTTCATGTTGTAATAAGCTTGGGGAACGGCAGTGTTGGGTTTGTGGCTTCCGGCTGGGCTGACACCTTCATACTTGTAGTAGATTTTAGCGGGTGTCTTCAACGCTCTTTCCAAGTTCAGAGCTCTAAAAAGCGGAGATGGACGCCAGATACGGTAGACTTCTCGAACCTCGTCAGGAACATCGATCCATCGCTCCTGACTTATTTCTTGACCTATAATTTCTTTTGGGAAAATTCGCGGGACAATTCCGACTCCAGGCTGCTTCGTTGCCGGATCAATAAATGGGGGAAGCGGCTTAGGCAAGTCGGGAACTATGTTGTACCATTTTTTGGGGATGTCTTCTTCTTTTAGGAATATTTTTTTCATTGGAGTTGGCATGTTTCTTCGCCCTTTTCGACTCTAAAGCAAATAAATGTACGTTTAAGCTTTATTTAAAACTTTTGTGTACATTTCTGTACATTACAGAGGCGTATTCAACAACACATTTATACTCAAATAAACAAAACATCGCAAGCGAAACAGAATGTGGAACATGATCAAAAACCAGCTACAGGAATACCCCGAACGGCTCAAAGTAGCACGCATCTTAATAGAAAACGGCCTAAGCGTTCAGAGTAACAAGATATGGCTAAACCAAATCGAAATCCCTCCCGTACGCATAGCAAGAGCAGCTGGAGTAGACCGACGAACAGTAAACGAAACACTGCACACAATAGAGTCCGATCCCGAACTAAAACTGATTTTTGAAGAGATACGTCCAGCAGGGCATTCCCTAAAGGAAATAGCTAAGCACCTAAACCTCGGAGTTTTGGAGATAACTCCTGTGAACGCGAAGTCGCCGGGAATCCTGTCCAACGCAGCCACGATCCTTAACAGAGCAGGATTAAGCATAAGGCAGGCAATTGTGGATGACCCCGAGCTTTCTCCTGAGCCAAAACTCACTCTTATTGTGGAGAAAAAAATTCCAGGAGAATTAATTCCCGAGCTCCTAAAGATTCCCGGAATTGCTAAAGTCGCGGTTTATTAATCCGCGGCTAAAATGAAAACAAGAAAACCTTGAAAAATGGCAAAATGATGCAAAAACGACTTGGCTAGGCTTTAATCGGCATACCCCGCCTAGAAAAACTTATATGGCTAGTAACATTTTGTTGTGTTCGCATTAATGGAGGTTATTTGATTTGTCATCATTTCCAACACAAGCGGGAGGAATACCTGTTTTAGTTATGAAAGAAGGCTCCAAAAGGTCCCGCGGAAGAGAAGCACAGCACGGAAACATTACTGCCGCGAAAGTTATAGCGGAAAGCGTCAGAAGCGCTTTAGGTCCAAAAGGCATGGATAAAATGTTAGTTGACAACTTTGGAGACACAACAATTACAAGCGATGGTCGCACTATTTTGGATGAGATGGATGTTCAGCATCCAGCTGCCAAAATGCTCGTTGAGGTTGCCAAGACACAGGATAATGAAGCAGGGGACGGAACAACATCTGCCGTTATAATAGCGGGGGAGCTTCTAAGCAGAGCAGAAGATCTAATCGACAAAAACGTTCATCCAACTGTCATTATTGACGGTTACAGAAAGGCAGCTGAAAAAGCCCTTGAAACTCTTGAGAAAATAGCATTGCCAGTTGACTTAAAATCGCAGGATTTTCTTGTAAAAGCTGCGACAACTTCAATGGGAAGCAAAATCGTAGCTGAACACAAGGATTACTTGGCTGATATAGCGGTTAAGGCTATGCTTGCAGTCGCTGAAAAAGAAGGCCAAGTATACAAGGCAGATGTAGACGACGTTAAGGTCGAGAAAAAAACAGGCGAGTCACTTAGGGATACAACACTTATCAACGGCATAGTTTTAGACAAGGAAATCGTTCAGTCAGGCATGCCTAAGCGGATGGAGAACGCGAAGATTGCATTAATTGACGCTTCTTTGGAAATTGAGAAAACCGAGCTAGACTCCAAGATTAACATTGAAAGCCCAGACATGATTGAAGCCTTCCTCAAAGAAGAAGAAACGATGCTCAGAGACATGACAGACAAAATCTTGGCTTCAGGAGCAAACGTAGTCGTATGCCAAAAAGGCATAGATGACATGGCTCAGCATTTCCTTTCAAGAAAAGGAGTAATCGCCATTAGAAGAGCTAAGAAATCCGATATGGAGAAGCTGGCAAGAGCTACCAGCGGAAAGATAGTTTCAAGCATAAACGCCCTTTCACCCGCAGACCTCGGATATGCAGCTTTAGTTGAGGAACGCAAAATTGGCGACGACAAGATGACTTTCATTGAAGGATGCAAGAACCCAAAAGCAGTAACCATCCTAGTCAGGGGCGCGACACAACGCATGACCGCCGAGGCAGAACGCTCAATCCATGACGCACTCTGCGTCGTTAGAGATTTAATTCAGGAGCCAAAAATTGTTGCTGGAGGAGGCGCTCCCGAAATGGAGATGGCGAGCGTGCTAAGGAAGTATGCTGAAACGATTACGGGCAGAGAGCAACTTGCAGTTAGAGTTTTCGCAGAAGCCCTCGAATCTATACCTGTAACGCTGGCTGAAAACGCTGGCTTAGACCCAGTTGACATACTTGTAGAGCTAAGAACCAGACATGAAAAAGGAGAAACATGGGCGGGCATCGAAGTCTTAGAAGGAAAAGTAAAAGACATGTCAAAAACAAACATTTTCGAACCGCTCTCAGTTAAAAAACAAATAATTAAATCTGCTAACGAAGCAGCATCCATGATACTTAAAATCGACGACGTTATCGCTTCAGCCAAAATGAAAGGCCCACCTACACCTCCAGGCGGAATGGGTGGCGGCATGGGAGGCATGGGTGGAATGGGCGGTATGGGCGGATATCCAGGCGCTGGAGAGTACTAAAATACGTCAGAACAAAAAATAAATGTTGGACCACCAAAAATTACTCGCTTCGAGAAGGCAAGAATAGTTGGAGCTAGAGCTCTTCAAATCTCGATGGGAGCGCCGATTTTGGTGGATGCAAGTGAAAATACTAACCCTATCGATATAGCGTTGAAAGAACTTGATGCTTCAATACTGCCGATTACGATTAGGCGGACACTGCCCGACGGAACCTTCCAAGACATACCGTTAAAATGGCTGCTAACTTAAGATTCAACTTTTTTCTTTTAGTTTTTCAAGTTTAGTTTGCGCTTCACTTAGGGTGCTGCTGATTTGCTTCCAATGCGCGCCCTGCCAATAAATTTGCCCACAGTTCGGGCACTTCCAGAACTTGTCGTAATAAGTAAAAGTGTTCTTCTGCAATTCGCCAAAAAGCTGTTCTTTCGGAGCAACCTTAAGCTTGGTGTTGCAAACTGGGCAATGCGATTTTTCCATGTCAACCGCTAAAGTTAACCCGTATCTACGGGCAACTTCTGCCAACCGTTCCGGTTCCGATTTGCCTTCGACAAAAGAAGCCTCAATACCCTTGGCGGTGGCGCGTCGGTAAAGCTCTAAGTCTTTAGTCAGTAAAACGCGGGTTTCTTTCTTCGCCGATTCAAGGAGTTCATTGTCGTCGAGTTGTACGTTGTAGGTTACGTCTTGTCCTAACATGCGTAGCCAGCGTGCAAGTTTTCCCAACATGCTGTCAGCTAAGAACTTCACGGAGTGCCTCTCCGAACAAGAGAGCCGCTGCCCGCCTTCGAGACTATTTCGCCTTCGTCGAAAACCAGCTGGCCGTCAACGAAGGTTTTCTCTGGTTTACCCTGCACTTTCCAGCCGTCGTACGGGGAATACTTTGCTTTGGACTTGAATTTTGAAGCGTCAATCGTGAATTTGCTGTTAAAATCCACCACAGTAAAATCCGCTCTCTTTCCCGGCTCCAAACGACCGCGGTCACTCAAACCGAAGATTTCAGCGGGTTTCTCCGCCAAAAGCGCCAATACTTGAGTCAGAGACAAATTGTTTTTCTTAACCGCCGTCAAAATAAGGGGTAAAGTGGTTTCTAACCCTGGAACTCCGACTTTGACGTCCCAAACGCTACTTGCAAACTTCTCGCTGAACGCATGCGGGGCATGGTCCGACCCTAAAGAATCAATCCAGCCCTCATCTAGCCCCTTCCATAAAGCTTCGACTTGCTCCTTGCTCCGAAGGGGAGGAGCCATAATTAACAGTTGCCCCAAACGTTCCAAATCAGAAGTAGAGAGCAGAAGGTGGTTAGGGGTGACTTCGCAGGTTACTTTCCTCCCGGTTTTCTTTGCCTCCACAATGGTGTCTAAGCCTTTTTTTGTCGATACGTGACAGAAATGCAGGCGCACGTCAGTGGAAGCGCCTATTTTCAGGAGGCGTTCAACGGCTTTTGCTTCAACCTCTTCGGAATGTGCATTTTGGAAAGCTGCGGTACTGGTTTTTTTGGCTTGCTTGAGCTTGTTTTCGTTGGCTGATAACAAAGCTTTGTCTTCTGCGTGCACAGCCACGGGCACATTTAACGGCGCGACCTCCTTTAAAGCGTCCTGCAACTCTTCGTCGTCGTCAATGTTTACTCCGCCTATTTGGCTTCCCATAAAAAGCTTGAACCCGACTGCGCCTTCTGCGACTATGTCTTGTGTTTCGGCAAGCTTCTTTGGGAATTCAGAGTAGAAGCCGACGTTGATCAAGATTCTTCGTTGGGCTAATGCCATGCGGTTCCTAAGGGCATCAACGCTCATCGTGATGGGTTCGTTGTTAGGCATATCCAAAACCGTGGTGAAGCCTCCTGCGGCTGCGGCGGCGGTTCCGGTTTGGAAATCTTCTTTGTAAGCTTTGCCCTCGTCGCGCAAGTGTACGTGCTCGTCAATCAACCCTGGCAAGACAAGGTGGCTTTTCAGGTTGGTTTTTTGGTCAGCGCTCGGCATTTGGGTTTCTTTGCCGATTTTGAAGATTTTGCCTTCTTCAACTGCTATACTGCAGTCGACAACTTGCCCGTTGATGTAGGCTTTGGCGTTTGTAAGGACAGAATCAACAATCACGTCAGTTCACGGTTTATTGAATAGCGGATGGTTTGGTTAAAAGCTTATCTCGGCAGCTTGCGCCGGAGGGAAATAGATGGAATTAGGGAAAACCCTTAACTTTTCTTTCGTCAAGGTAATGTCACTGAAAGGGACATGATGGTTTTTCCAAAGAAGTCGGATGGTGCGTTTTCAAAACTGTTTCTTCTTATTTTAAGGCTTACAGTTTACTCGAAATCTTCGTTCCTGACAATGACCGCCCTGTCCCTTTATGGTTTAATCAGAGGCATCGCATGTGTTCCCAGAAAAAGAGCAAGCGCAGTGAAAAGCCTCATCCATTACGGCGTTAAGGTGCTTCAGAACGGGTTAGGCGATTCAACCAAAAGCGCGTTAGGCTCTTAGTGAAACCTCTTCTTTTCAACGTCCAATTGTGAGAACAAAGTTTTCAGGCTAAGGATGTCTTCATCGTTAGCCTATTTTTCTTCTTCGAGCTCTGCTCGGCATTCGTCACAGATGTTTTGCCCGTCTCGTTCTTTGAGGCTTTCAGAGTAAATGTTGCAGCGGTCGCAGTATCCTGAGAGCGGAACCTCTTCCGTTTCCTCCGTGCGGGCGGCGCCTTCAATCCGTGACCGCTCCTGAATTATTTCTATCAGTTCAGGCATCACGCCTAAGACGTCTTTGCTTGTGATGATGCCGACAAGGTCACCCTTGTAGATAACGCCAAGCCTCCTAACATCCAGCCGATTCATTCTTCTCGCCGCTTCACTGATTGATGCCTCAGGTTCAATCGTAACCAATGGAGTGGTCATGATTTCTTTTGCTTTCACCGTGTCAGGTTTAAGGTTTTTCGCTAACACCCTGACAACTAAGTCTCGCTCCGTGATTATGCCTATTGATTTTCCAGCCTTGTTGGTGACTATTACGCAGCCTAAATCGTTCTTGCCCATAGTGGCGGCGGCGAGGTTGGAACCTGCGTTTTCATCCATAGTTATGACTGGGCTGCTCATCACGTCTCGAACTAGCATTTTTGTTCTCAATCCGATTTCGGACATTGCAATTTACTTCCGACAATTTAGGAGGCTTAACTTCCAATGCACAATAAAGAGACGCATAATTTAAGATTTGCTTATGCTCAAAAATGCACCTGTGAAGTTTTATTAGCCACTTCCACAGATAGGCATAATGCCCAACGGGGAACTGTTTATGCTGAAAACAAACGCTGAAAAACTCATAAAAATCTCAGTTATGGGTGAAGTAGCCAGCCCAACCATCAGGTCAGTCTACAACATCTCCGCAACGGGTCAACCGCTCGTGCTGCCCGGGGTAGGCGGCATAACCTATAATCTGAGAGTCGGCGACCCGGCTTGCGGTTGGGAAGCAGACCACGTAGAACCAGGCGTCAGCGCGGAAAACAAGGAAAACGATGCGCGGTCAGGGCAAGCGGCTAACACAGCCTTCAATGTTCTATCCTGTGTAGGGAACGATGCGATAGTAGTTAATGGTGATGGTAAAGGCGCAAGGGGGGTTGTAACCGGGAAGCATGGGGGAATTGAGCATGTACTAATTGATTTTCATTCAGGCATTTTAGATAAGCTTGCGGTTGGAGACAGGATCCTCGTTAAAGCCTTCGGCACGGGTTTAAAATTGCTTGATTTTCCCGAAATTAAAGTTTTTAACATGGATCCAGCGTTGCTTGAGGCATGGAATCCGCAGCAGAAGGATGATAAGCTTGTGGTGCCTGTCACGCATGTTGTTCCCGCCGCCGTTATGGGTTCAGGCTTGGGTGCAAACCAAGTTAACTCAGGAGACTACGATATTCAATTGTTCGACAAGGCAGTCGTTGACCAATACGGGTTGGAAAGCTTGAGGCTGGGCGATTTAGTAGCTATCGTTGACGCTGACCATTCATTTGGAAGGATTTACCGTCAAGGAGCAATTTCCGTGGGCGTAGTCATCCATTCAAACTGCATTACGGCAGGGCATGGTCCAGGAGTTACAACTTTGATGACATCATCTGACGGAAAAATTGTTCCTCTGATAAGTCGAGAAGCAAACGTCGCTTCTCTGCTAAAATTACGAGCAGATATATAAGATAGTTTCATCCTTAATGTGAAAAATAGAAGAGAAAGAGGTTAAAAATAATTGCCATCTAAGCGAAAAAGCCGAGGAAGATCAAAGGGAAGTAAAGGAAGCAGCAGCCTTGTTCAATGCGCAAATTGTGGGGCAATGGTGCCGCGTGATAAGGCTAAGAGATCTACTCGCCGGGTGTCGTTTGTTGAGCCTCAATTAGCTAAGGAGCTTAGGCAGAAAGGCACGTTTCTTGCTTCATGGGTGGACACGAAATACTACTGCATATCATGCGCTGTTCACCGCGGAATCGTCAACGTTAGGGCAGAAAGCGAGCGTCACTCACGTGCCCGAAGAAGATACTAAAACTTAAACTGTTTTTTTCTTCAATTCTTTGTAAACGTATACTGCTCTTTGTATAACTGTAAAGTTTGAAAGCACGGCCAACAAAGCTACACCGTAACCCAAGGCAGGCAGCCAGAAAAACGCGGCTACACTGACGGCGGCTAAAATAAGCATGCGTTCTGCGCGTTCAGCTAACCCCACTGACTCCATTTTTAAGCCAACCGCTTCAGCCCTTGCTCGACTATAGCTTACCAGCAGAGAGCCTGCGAGAGCCGCCAAAGCCCAAACTGGACCCCAAAATACGCCCCAAGCAGGGTTACAAAGCCCAGCAATTATTATGGCAGCGAAAACTATTGCGTCAGCGTATCTGTCGAGAACTGAGTCGAAGAAACCGCCGAAAACGGTTACTTGGTGGAATGTTCTGGCTATGATTCCGTCAAGCGTGTCGCAGAATCCTGAAGCCAAAAGAAACGCGGTTGCCAAAAGCAAAAGCCAATGGTGGTTTAGGGCCAGTCCATAGGCGGCGGCTGAGGCGAAAGCGAGAATGAACCCGATTAAGCTTACTTTGTTTGGAGTTAGGCCTATTTTATGAGCCGCTTGTGCCTCCGACGTTAGCATTTGCTGAACTTTCTTCTTGAGTTTAGTTAGCACGGGTTAACTCAGCTTGTATCAGGTGTTAAAGCTCATTACGGGTTGGCTGTAGAAAAGCCTTTCCCGTTTTCCTGCCTTCAAAAGTTGATGTTGATGGTTTTTTCTGCAAAATGATTCTGTTCAATGGGAGCCGCCGGATTCTGGTTGTGAATCTGATTTCCCATTTTCATCCTTAGCTTTTGGTTTTTGCTTGGCTGTTTTTGGCAAACGGGGGAAAAGAATGGATGCTCGGGCTCGAATTATCTTCCTTGTTTCAACCGTCACATGCGACTTAGCAATCAACCTTTCCAGCTCTAATTTGCTGTCCTCCAGTTTTTCCGCAAATTCAGCTTCAGAAATTTTGTCCTCAGACCGTAACCTATGCATCTCTTCGATATAAGAGGACAGGCGAGCAAACTCATCGTCCAGAACCGTTTCTTTGAACGCTTCCGACTCCGGGATTTGACGCTTTGCGTACCTGAAGAGCAGAGGCACCTGAATCATTATTGAGAGGAAGGCAACTCCGAATACCATCGTGTTGATTGTGCGCAGGTCTGATACGGAAATAATGGCTGAGGTAGTGATAGTTGCTGCAAGCGCAATTGAAAGGGCACCCCTAACGCCGCCAAGCATAGCAATGTTACTCCAAACACCAGTGATTTTTCCACTTACCTTTCTGTAGAAGGCAAGTATCGGGTAAACTGTGGCAGCTCTCGACACCGTTACCGCTACAAAGGCTGCTAAAATAATCAAAATCGATTCTGGAAAAGTGACGATGTTTACTTCGAAGCCAATCAGGAGAAAAGCCACCGAGTTGCCTATGAACGCAGCGATCTGCCAAAAGATTTGAACAGCCTCCCTTGTTGCTGGCTCCATAGCAGTTCGAATCGTAAAATTTCCGAAGTACAGTCCCGCAACAGCGACTGCAATAAGCCCTGAGGCGCCTATGCCGGCTGCAAATGCGTAAGACCCATAAACTACTGCGATTGTCAGTATGGTTTCAGCTATTCTGTCTTCGATTAAGCTTGAGAGGACTTCTCCTGCAAACGCAACGCCTAAGCCGATTAGGACCCCAGCGCCTAGCGTAAATCCGAAATTTGCAATGGACCCCAGCACATTTATTTTTTGAAGACCTATCCCCGTGAGGATAATGCTAAAGACTATGATGGCTGTCGCGTCGTTGAAGCTTGCCTCAGTTTCTAGGAGGGTTGCCAATCTAGAGGGTACTTTGACGTGACGAAAGACCTCCAAAACGGTCACAACGTCAGTCGGAGCAATTAGGGCTGCGAACAAAAACGAAACATAAATTGAGAGGCCGATAATTTTCCATAGAATTAAGCCTGTGACTGCAGTTGCTATTAGAACGCCGATCGTGGCGAGCGCTAAAGACGGTTTTATGACGCTTCTTAAGTCGCTACCGCGGATATGGATCATGGCTTCGAATATGAGCGGGGGAACGATGAGCCCCACGTAGAGACCTCCACCGCCTCCTTGAATTAGAAGGTTATAGAGTGATTGAATCTGCGAAATTACGTTCTGCATTAGCCCTTGAATCGGGCTCTCCTGAAGCGCCAACAACCCCACGGTTAAAGTGATTAAGACACCTATAAGGACCAAAACCAAAGTGTAGGGAACCTTGACTTTTCTGGAAATAAGCGCAGCTACAAAAGTCAAAAGCAAGAATGCAGACAGGACTAGTTCTATGCTTGCCATCGAGTGTCTTCACCGTCAGCGCAACCTTGGAATTCAGCTTCTTTATCGCCGGGCACCTAATCAATTTGGCGCTCCAATTTGCAAGCCGCAAACATCCACCAAGCCTTTTTCCACGTCGCAAAGTTAAATAGCCGAATTCCTTAAGTTAGGAATTTGCGTGTGAAGACCATGTTGGACATCAAGCTCATCCGAGAGAACCCAGAATTCGTAAAAACCAATCTTTCGAAACGCGGCAACCCTGAATGCATTCAGATGCTAGAGGAATTGATCAGTGTTGACAAGGAGTGGAGACTAAACCTCACTAAACTAAACGAGTTGCGGCATCAGCGAAAACAGATAACCATAGAAATCGCTAAACTCAAGAAAGCGGGCAAAGAAGCTGACGACGAAGTTTATCGTGCACAGGACGTTGATGAAAAAATAGTGATTATCGAAAAGCAGGTCACTGATCAAGAACAGAAAACCCACCGCTACCTTATGCAGCTTCCGAACCTGCTAGATAACAGTGTCCCATTTGGCAAAGACGACAAAGACAACATACAAGTTAAAACTTGGGGAACAGTCCCAACCTTCACTTTTCCAGTTAAAAACCACATTGATTTGGCTTTAGCTTTGGACCAAATTGACATGGAGAGGGCTGGAAAAGTTTCCGGAGCAAGATTCTTCTACCTTAAAAACCAAGTTGCTAGGCTTGATATGGCGTTGATGAGCCTCGCGATCGAAGAATTGTCTAAGAAAGGCTTCACTGCAGTTATTCCGCCTTACTTAATGACCCGTGAAGCATACGAAGGTGTTACAGCCATGGGAGACTTTGCAGACGTACTCTACAAGGTGGAAAATGAAGACCTTTATTTGATTGCTACTTCTGAGCATCCGATGGCAGCAATGTACATGAACGAAGTCCTCAAAGAACAGGAAATGCCAATAAGACTTGCGGGAATAAGCACCTGCTTCAGAAAGGAAGCAGGGGCACATGGCAAAGACACAAGAGGCATTTTCCGCACTCACCAATTTAACAAAATCGAGCAGTTCATCTTCTGCAAGCCAGAAGACTCAACCAAACTTCATGAGGAACTGCTTCTCAACGCTGAAGAGCTGCTACAAAAGCTAGAGTTACCCTACCGAGTCGTGAACGTTTGCACGGGCGACATAGGAACCGTGGCAGCCAAAAAATACGATATTGAAGCGTGGATGCCAGCGCAGAACGGCTATCGAGAAGTGGTTTCCTGCAGCAACTGCACAGACTACCAAGCCAGACGCTTAGGAATTCGTTACCGAGAAAAAGAGGGCGCAGCGCCGAAAGGATTTGTTCATACTTTGAACTCGACCGCCGTGGCAACGGGTAGAACCATAGTTGCGTTGCTGGAAAACAATCAGCAGGAAGACGGCACAATAAAGATACCATTTGCCCTGCGGAAATTCATGGGTGACAGAGAGAAAATTGACAAGAAACCATAAACCTTTTAATATTTCATTGAGAATCTTGATGCGCGTTCGGAGAAATAACTTTGTCTTCAAAAACGAGACATGTAAAAGATAAGTGGCGTGGAAAGGCATGGTACATGGTTGTTGCACCGTCCTTCTTTGGAAACGTTGAGTTAGGGTCCATCCCGGCTGAAGAACCGGAGAAACTGATCGGCAGAGTTGTCGAAGCCACACTGTACGATATAACAGCCGATTTTTCGCATCATTATTTGAAAATGTTCTTTCAAGTTAACGAGATAGACGCGAAAACCGCGAAGACCCTCTTTAAAGGCCATGAATACTCGCGGGACTATCTCCGCAGCTTAGTTAGAAGAAGAACTACCAAAGTTGATTCATTGATTAACTTGACAACGAAAGACGGATACAAGCTCAGAATCGCCGTTTCAGCGCTGACACTTTCAAGAATAAAAACCTCACAGGAAAAGATAATCCGTAAGATAATGGATAAAACAATCCATGAAAAAGCAGAAGCGCTATCACTTGACCAGTTCGTCCAAGAAATGGTTCTCGGCAAGATCGCTTCAGACATTTACAATCAAGCCAAAGAAGTTGCGCCGCTGAGGCATGTCGGCATAAGGAAATCTAAACTTGTCGCTCAACCCCAGACGACGGGACAGCCTAAAGAAGCCAAGGCTGAGCCTGAAGCACCTGCTGAAGAAGAAGCTGCAGAAGCCAAAGCATAGCCACCCTTATTTTCAAAGCCTTTCTTAGGGCAAAATACTTTAGAAACGGTAATCTAGAAACTTTCATACGAACAGTAGGGAGCATTGATTTGTCGGCAAAAACAGCAGGAGTCCATCAGAAAGGAAGCTTCACGGTCCAAGACGCAATTGATAACATCAAAAGCGACCCCGACTTCCCTAAAGCGGGCGCTATAGGGCTATTTGTTGGGGTAGTTAGAGGCGACACTATCGAGGGGCAAAAGGTCGAGAAGCTACAGCTTGAAGCTTACGAAGAAAAAGCCGATCAAGTTCTAAGCAAAATATGCGATGATTTATCGCAAAAGCCCGGGATAATGAGTGTTCAAATTCATCATTTACTCGGGGAATTCAAAGTTGGGGACGACTTAGTTTATGTGGCGGTTGCTGGTTCCCATCGAGAAGAAGTGTTTAATGTTCTCCGTGAAGCCGTTGAAAGATACAAAAGTGAAGCACCCATATTCAAAAAGGAACACATAGTTGACGAAAAAGGCTCCGCCGACGAATACTGGGTTTCAGAGAAACATACACATTAACTCGACGTTGTGAAGGTCTATGATTACGGCTTTAGCTGGAGGGGTTGGAGCAGCAAGATTTCTAACTGGTTTAACCAAGCTTGTGAAAGAGGAAGATTTGTCGGTGATTGTTAACACTGGTGACGACATGGAAATGTTCGGTTTACATATCTCGCCGGACATCGACATCGTATCATATACATTGGCTGGAATTGTGGACGAAGAGAAAGGCTGGGGAATAAAAGGCGACACCTTCTTCTGCCTTGAAGAGCTCAGGAAAATAGGTTTAGAAACATGGTTCAGCATAGGCGACCGAGATTTTGCCACCCACATTTTTAGGACGGATTTGATGCGTAAGGGTTTCACTCTTTCAAAGGTGACCGAAGAAACTTCCCAGCGCTTAGGAGTCAAAGCTAAAATTGCGCCGATGACGGATGACAAGTTTGAGACTTGGATAAGAATCGAAGAAGGGTTAATTCATTTTGAAGAGTACTTCGTGAAGAGACAAGCCGAAGACAAGGTTTTAGGTGTCGAGTTTTTGGGCTCCGCTGAAGCGAAACCAGCGCCACAAACCATCGATTCAATCTTGAACGCGGAGATAGTTGTGGTTTGCCCCAGTAACCCGATAGTCAGCATAGGCACCATACTGTCTGTCAGTGGTATCAGAGATGCATTGAGAAAGACAAACGCAAGAATCGTCGGTGTCAGCCCCATAGTTGACGGTGCCCCAATCAAAGGTCCCGCCGACAAACTTCTGCGTGGTTTAGGCTTTGAGGTTTCAGCGTTTTCCGTTGCGAAACTTTACGAGGATTTTCTCGACGCTTTCGTAATTGATACTAGGGACGCAGATGAAAAGGGGCGGATTGAAAAGTTGGGAATCGATGTGAAAGTGACGGACACCGTTATGAAAGGCCTAGAAGACAAGGTTAGATTGGCAAAGATGGTTCTGGAAAGATAGTTTCCTATATAGAATAAGTTTTCCTCCGTATACTATTAGCGCAGCTTAAATAAGGCAAAAACCAGAAACTTTAATTTGAAGTTCCATGCAGAAGAAAAAAACAAAAAAGCGTGCAAATGACGAAATACCATGGTACTTCAACCATGTTTAAACACGACTAAACGGTCGTGAATTTGAGGGGAAAACTTGAAGGCAAAAATGAACAGTAAAAAACAAGCGAAGGCTAAAAACGCCGATCTTATGGATTGGCTTTTGGCAATTGACGCGTGCGTTCCATAAAACAACCAAAAAAACAGGTTTCAAAGGAACGAAAAACATGTGTTTTTACAAGTTAACGTTTACCTGTCGACGCTGTATATGATAAGGGTTATATCTGCAACTGTTTCAATACTTAAGCGGTGTGTTATGTTTGGAGAGAAAAAGTTACGATTGGTTTGAACAGCGCCGTAAATCCAGAGGATTAGAACTTGCGCACGACCAAATAACGAAAGCCTTTGACACCGTAACGTGGCTACATAAGGCAACCATGAGCTTCTCTGAGAAGAACTTCACAGAGTCACAAAAATACATTGACGCCCTCTATAAGACCGAAGAAGGCGTTGATGCTCTTCGAACGGACGTTTTCATGGAGTTATCCAAGGGAGCGGCCCTCGTCGCTGACTACCGTGAAGACTTGTTGCATTTAGTTAAGCGGCTGGATACGTTGGCTGATCACACAAAAGATGCCGCAAGATGTCTTGAGATGCTGTCTGGCGCAGACATTCCGCTGGAGCTCACCGACAAGACGGTGGTAATGACTGGGAAGCTTGTGGATACGGCTCAAACGTTGAGAAACAGCATAGAAAAGATTTCGTCGAACCCTTCTGAGGCGATTAATGAAGCTAAGAAAGTCGGCGAGATTGAGCACGCCATTGACATTGAATACCTGAAATGCAAAAGCCTGTTTGTGAAGTACGGCGCGAACATAAACTGCGGAGCCATGGTGATATTCGATGATCTTATAGAATTCATCGAGCAAGCCGCAGACATGTGCGCAGACACGGCCGACTACATCCTGATCCTCTCAAACAGAGAATAAAACCCAACATCTCTTAATTTTTTCATTTTTATCCTATTGGCCCCATCATAGTCCACGGGTCAAAATTGGAAAAACTCGCTTTATGTTGATTTTTTGATTTGGAGCTTGAATCTTTTGCAGATCACGTTTTCTCCCGCTCTTTCTCTTTGAATCCCGTTCCTTTTCGAAGGGCATACGGCTTAGCAATTGAGCTGCCTCAAACTTGCTCAAATATTGGGGCTGAAACGGAAAGCGTCAACGGATGAAACAGTTTAGCCAAAAATTGGCGGGCCCGCTGGGATTTGAACCCAGGACCTCCGGCTCCGCAGGCCGGTGTCATAATCCGTACTAGACGACGAGCCCAGGTCTTTTTGTGCCCAGAAAATACGGGGCAGAATAGTAAATACTTTGCTTAAACTTAAAAATAGTGGTCTAAGACGCAACCGTAATTTTACTTTTACGAGATGGATTAGTTGGTAATAAGAAAAAAGTAACTGCGGGCTAACTTTTGGCTACGACTCTTTTGAGGGCGGCTATGACGTTTTGTTTACCCATGGCAAGCACATAGGGACCTAAACGTGGACCCTGCGGCGCACCCATCAAAATTTGATACAGAGTCTTGAAGAAACTGCCAGGCTGGACGCCGTTGTTTTTTGCGGCGTTGAAGATTGCGTTTTGGATTTTGTCGGGTTCATGTTCAGTTTCAAGTTTGGCGATTAGTTCGACGACTGCTGCTTTTTCTTCGGGTTTTAGGGCTATGTCTGTTTCTTTGATTTCTTCAAAGTCCGCGATCCAGTTCAAGGCGTAATCGATGTGCTGCTTCAAGTGGGCATCTAAGGTTTGGCCCTTCTGGAGGTAACCGTAGCTTTGAAGTTTCTCTGCAACGTATTCGTCTAAGCATTCTTTCGGCGCCATTTTGACAAGGAACGCCATCAGATTGTAAGGTACGTGAACATTTGGTTTTGCCGGCGGCTTCGCCACGTAGCAGTACTCAAATAAGCCTCTAAGCCTTACAGCCTCTTTTTCACCAGCTTGCTTCTTGCCGAAGTAGACGTCTTCGAGGTAGTCAAGCTCGTTCATGTACGCTGGGATATCCGACACGTCTAGGGTTCGTGTGCCCACAAACCTTTTCAGCATAAGCAGAAGTAGTGAGGGCGGGGAGCCGTAGCGGAACCAAACCTGGGGGGTGAAAACGTTGCCTGCTGATTTGGAGATTTTCTTTCCGCCTTTATCAAGGAACATTTCGTATCTTGCATGGGAAGGCGGTTCAAAGCAGAGGACTTCACGGCATATTCTATCGTTGATTTTCACTGAGTCAGCGATGTCTTTCCCGAAAGCTTCAAAACGAATATCCAACGCTTTCCAGCGCGCCGCGAATTCGCCTTTCCAAGTTAGTTTTCCCTCTCCTTTGGTTATGTCTGCTTCGCCTTCGTAGCCGCAACCTTCGATGAGTCTACCTCGGATTTCCAAGCCTTCACATTTGTAGAGGACTTTGTCGGTTTCGGGTTCAAACTTGTAGGCTTTGGTGGTGTAGATGCGCCCGCAATGGCTGCAGACGGGGAAGAAGGGCAGAACTTCGGTGTAGCGTTCTTGACCGACTTCTTCCTTGACGATTTCGCCAACTTTCTTGGCGTTTAACAGTATGGTTCTGATTTCGTTGAGCAAAAGCCCTTTCTCATAAACTTCTTTGGCGGAGAAGTAACGGTAGTCGATGCCACATTTGTCCAGAGACTCAAGAAGAAGGGAACTCATGTGTCTGCCATAGCTTTCATGGCACCCGAAGGGATCAGGAATGCTGGAAACAGGGTAACCGAGATACTTCTCTAAATCTTTAGATAAACCGACTGGAACCTTGCGCAAGCCGTCTTTGTCGTCGCAGTAAGCGACCAACTCAGATTTGAAACCTAAATTCTGCAGGGCAAGCGTGACAGTGTACGAGCGCGCGGCGTCTCCTAGGCTGCCGATGTGCGGGAAACCTGAAGCGCCAAGACCCATCTCAGTGTGGAGTTTACTCATGTCTCTGCCTAGCTCGCGCTCACGATCGATTACTTTTTTCGCCATCATGTCGTACCATGTGCCGCGTCCGATAAGTTCTTCAGTCATAACTTTGAGCCTCTGCCAATGTGACTGCACAAAGACATAGAAAAATGTTTAGAACCCAAAAAATGGGTTAAGGAGTTTTTCTTCGCACGGCTGAAACGATGGCTATTGCACCGAGCGCAAGCAACAACAGGGCTACCGTGTAAATCCAGCTGTAACCCCACAGGAACCAAGCGCCGCCTAAAGCCATGAGGAGGACGCCCATTTGAACTGTGCTATATGGAGAGCGTTCGTACTTCTGTGGGCTTTGAGCTCTCATCGCCGCGAGCACCAGTATCCAGACGCCAAACAAAACGATGATTAATTGTAGAACGTTCCACCAGTTTTTAACCACGCCCAGTGGGTTTAGCAGTATGGCAACTACTACTATTATGAAGAAAACGCCGATAGTCAGTAGCTGCCGCCTGCTTTCAGACATTTACTGGCCGCCCGGCGTTAGTGTTGCACCGCACTCTGGACAGAACTTTGAATTTGCAGGAATCGGCTTGCCGCATTTTGGACAGTTGATTGTTGCTTGGGAGGGAGGCGTAAGAGAGGTTCCGCATTCGGGACAGAACTTCGAAGTGACTGGCACACGTGCGCCACATTTAGGACATATCACCAGAGTCGGTCCTTGTGCTGGCGCCTGAGCTGGAGGAGCTGCGGAATTCATGACTTGCGGTATAAGCACCATTCCTGTGCCTAAACCCGCTCCGCCGCCACCGCTTGAGCCCAGAGACGCAGCTGCGTTCTGCACGGTTTCCATTCGTAGGACGGTGTCTGCAGACACGTTTCCGGTCTTAAGGTAGAACAACCGTTGACGGTACTCGGGGGTGGTGTCGATGCCCTCGAAACGTAAGTCTGTTAATTCGATTCCTAAACGTTTGAAGTAGTCCATAACCGAGTTTTTAACGATTACCGAAGTTTCTTGAAGCCTGGTGAAGACAGTGACCAGATCGTAGTGGGAAAGCTCAGCGATTATCTTTTCGTTAAGAAAACCCCTAAGAAAATTGTTGACGTCTTCTGTCGTGTAAGCGTTTTGTCCACCTACAACTTGGGTAACGAACAACGTGGCATCCTCAATTTTGAACAAGAACTGGCCGAAGACTTTGAGCGGAGCCAATTCGGTGGTCTGCGCGCTCGTACCCCATTTGCCGTTGAAGACTTTTGTGCTGACGTAGATAACCATCGACGTAAACGGTTTGTCTTTGCCGTAGCCGGCGATTCGCGTCAACGCACCGGTAAGCAAAGGCAAATTCAGCGTGGTTAACGTGTGTCTTCCAGGACCGAAAACATCGTAAACCTTACCGTCTCTGAAGAATACAGCTACCTCGTATTCATGAACGATGAGCTGTGCTCCCCATGTTATGGCTTCTGAGGCGTTTGTTCCTGCTTGTGTTCCTTGTTGCCCCCATCTATAGATTATTTCTTCAGCATTTGCAGGTGAAGCTGGCCATTCTATTACTTGCGGCATTTTTAACTCACTCCATTTATTACCTGTTGACGGTTGTCAAACGTATCCTCTAAAGCATCAAGCTTGTCAGTTATACTGTCGACCCGTGACTTAAAGTTTGAAGTGGCGCCACTGGCAAAATCCGCCTTGAATGCATCGATTTCCGTGGTCAACGCGGTTATGCCGTCGATAAGCTTGCTGTCAAAAGTTATCATGCGGTCAAGACTGTCTTCTTTAACTTTAACCGCGTCGAAGAACCCGCTGTAACCGTAAGGAGCGTGATTAATCTTCTCGGTTACCCTGTCCATCTTCGCTAAGAGCCGGTCCATGTCGACAAGCACATCGAAGTAACGTCGGTCAGCCAACTTTTGCGAAAGCTGCCTTAAGTCATTCTTATCAGCAGTCAACTTGAGGGAAAGTTGATTCCTGATTAGTTTGTCGCTTTCCCGACGTATCTCTTTTTCTTTGTAGCCGTGGAAACCTGGAACAAAAGCGGCTATACGCTCGGGAAGGTTCATTTGACCTTGAACTTTAGACAATACATCACTGTTATCGCTCATTTTCATATCCCAGCCTGTTTTATTATTGGTTCATAACATAGTGTCGCTTTTAAAGTTTCTCAGAAAGGGGAAGCTTGACGCATTAATGGGGGAAAGGGACCTTTTAGGCCTGTTCTGCTCCTAAGTGTTCACGTTTCAGAATTTCCCTAGCCACGATTACCCCTGAAGCTGAAGCTTGAATTAGCCCGCGTGTCACTCCTGCGCCGTCGCCGATGGTGAACATGTTTTGGATTTTGCTTTCCAACGCGTTGTTAAGTTGCAGATGGGAAGAGTAAAACTTGACTTCTATGCCGTAGAGAAGGGTGTCCCGTGAATGGATTCCAGGCGCTATGACGTCTAAGGCTTGAAGCATCTCGCGTATGTCTACTAAGTAGCGGTAGGGTAGAACGAAGCTTAAGTCACCCGGAGTGGCGTTTTTCAAAGTTGGAGTGACCACGCTTCGCGCCAAGCGTTCAGGGGTCGAGCGTCGCCCAACAGTTAAGTCGCCTAAGCGTTGAACCATAACGCCTCCGCTTAGCAGGTTTGAAAGCCTGGCAACGTATTTGCCGTAAGCGATAGGTTCTTTGAAGGGTTCTGTGAACGAGGTGCTGACGAGGATTGCGAAGTTTGTGTTATCCGTCTTTCTTTCAGCGTAGCTTCCGCCGTTAACCGTTAATACGCCGTCGTATGATTCCGTGGTGACTTCGCCGTAAGGTGAAACACAGAATGTGCGAACTTGGTCGTCAAATTGCCGCGAGTAATAAACAAGTTTTGGCTCATAAAGAGTCTTAGTCAGGTTCTCCATAACCGAAGCTAAAACTTCAACACGTACGCCGATATCAACGGGGTTGTTCACGGTTTTCAATCCGCGAGTCTGAGCTTCAGTTTGAAGCCATTCTGCGCCGCTTCTTCCCGGAGCGATAATCACGTATTTGCCGAAGATTTTTTCGCCGCTGACTGTTTCCACGCCTTGGATCAGGTGGTTCTCGGTGATGAGGGCTTTGACGTCTGTTTTTGGGCGGAAGGTAATTTTAGTGTTGAGTTCTTTGCGCATTCGTTGCAGCGTCTCTTTGCATTTGTCCGTGCCCATGTGGCGGACTTCTTGTCTGATAAGTTTTAATCCTGCGAGGCTGGCTTGACGTTCGATTTCATCTACTTTTTCGCTGTCGCCGCCGTAAACTCGCTCGCTTGCCCCAAATTTGAGGTAGATACTGTCAACGTGCTTAACTAGGGCTTGCAGTTCCTTGGTTGAGACGTACTGGTTCAGCCAGCCGCCGACTTCAGTTGACAAGGTGAGTTTCCCGTCACTGTAAGCGCCAGCTCCACCCCAGCCGGAAAGAACCGAACAAGGCTCACAGTGCACACATTCAAACCCGCGGCTGGAGGGACACTTCCGTTTGTCAATGTCTGGTCCTCGGTCAATGATGAGGACGTTCAAGTTAGTCTTCTCAGTTAGTTCCAGCGCTGAAAAAATGCCTGCTGGCCCCGCGCCCACGATTATTACGTCGTATTTCAATTGCCCGCTTCTCCCATGGAACCCAGAACTACATGTAACAAGTAAGATATAACTTTTAGCAAAAACCTGCGGAAAGCTAAACCTGACGATTTTGGAGCATAAAATAAGCTCTTCTCAGGATATATCTAAAAAACATTTATTATGCCAAAAGATCGCTTATGAATTAGCGAAAAAAATGCCTGAAAATGACCCTCCCCAAAGCAACTTCAATGAATTAATCAGCGACTTCTCCCGCTTCTACATACTCACCATACTGTACGAGGGGCCAGCGCATGGGTATAGCATAATCAGCAGATTCAAGAAAAGAGTAAAAAAAGACGTTAGCCCAAGCCTGGTTTACCCTTTTCTTCAGCAACTGGAAGAGAAAGGCTTAGTCACCCACACAATAAAGGCAGTCGGCGAGAAGGAAAGAAAGATCTTCGAGCTGACAGAGGCGGGAAGAGAACTATGCACTGAACTCTTCAAACGCTTCGCTGAGCTGGTTTCTATCGCTATTGAACCAAGTCTATACGTCTGCGCACACTGCGGATGCAAAGTCTACGAAGGCGGCTACCGCGAAGTCATAGAAGGCAGAGAAACAGCCTTCTGTTGCATACACTGCGCCAGGTCATACAAAGAAGCCAAGAAACAGGCGAAACAGAGAAGCTGATTTGGGAAACAATCAGAAGCAAGTAACGTTTTATTTCTAAAATGATTTGATAGAAAAAGATTGCTTAAAGCAAACTAGTCCTTTATGGCTTCTATGAAGCTCATTACGTTCCATAGCTTGACCCGCGTGTAGGGTGGCATGTTGGGGTCTTGCAAAATCTCATCCAGAAGTGACACGGCGTTTGAGGCGCGCACGGCAACCGTGTACTCGCCGCTTTGCAGGGAGTTCATGGCGTCTTTGGCTGAGCGTCTTATGTTTCTCGGTGTTGTGCTGTCCTCGGATACCTCAGCTAGCACCGCCAGAGCTTGCTGGATTTTGCCTTCATATTCCTCAGCTTTCTTTTTGCGAACCATAATAAACACTACCCCACTCATTTCTCCAAGTAACCAAGTTATATAAGTATTGATACGTATTTACTTTGGGGTTCATCTTGCAAGAAAAAAAAGAAGACAACACACCCATCAAACGCATGGCTGACCTGCTAAGGCAAGGCGCCACCCTAACCGACCTATCATGTCCCGTTTGTTCGTCGCCGCTTTTTAGGCTACAAGATGGCACCTTGTGGTGTGCAAAAGACGAGAAAAAAGTCGTCATCGTAAAAGAAGGCGAAGAACCACCGGCCACGGCTCCGCCCGCTAGCTCAGGGTACGACAAGCTTGAAGCTACGCTACTCGGCAAAATTGGGGATTTACAGGGTAAAATCGAAAAAACCCAAGACGTGGAAGAACTGCAAAGGTTAACAGCTGCATTATCTCAGGTGCTGGACAGCCTCGACAAAATCCAGAAAATGAAAAAATCGAAGTAGGAATATTTGACGCTGGGCGTATTCATCAATTTTCCCCCAAACATCCAGTTTGTGCAGAGTTTCACCTCAACTGTCCCAAGCCAGCAGCTCCAACAAAAACTAATCCAAACGCTTTACGAGATCAACAGAAAGGAATTTAGTTTTGAAGAAGCTGGGCACCCCACAATTCCAGAGTGCCAGATCATTTTTGAGTTCGGTCTTGCCGACAATGACTTCTTCAACTTCATAGATGGCGAAGAAGTTAAGAAAGCGATGGATCTCTTTGCGCATCAGCCTTTGGAAAACATGGATTTCTTTTGCGTTATCCGCTATTATAAAGGCGTGGGAGAGAAAAGGAGGGCCCTGAAATTTGATTACTACATCCTCAGAACAGTGTACAATCAAAGCATTTTTGAAATTCAAGTTTACCATAAAAAGGGACTCAGGTACGTGCCGCCTGAAGATTTAACCCTGTTTATCTTCAACAAATTAAACGAAGCCTACAAACGAAAAGTGCTGAAAAAACAAGTAAGCAACATGACGTAGAGCTATTTAGAAAAGACTAGTTCTACAGCCGAAACTTATATAAACAGAGTTCAATGCAAAAAACAGGAGAAAGCTGTAAGAAAGCAAGAAAAAAGGGGCAAAACCGTTGATTTCCATTGAAGTTCATTCCCTTCAGAAAAACTACGGAAGTTTGAAAGCCGTAAATGAAATCTCATTCAGCGTCAACACGGGTGAAGTTTTCGCCCTTTTAGGTCCAAACGGCGCAGGCAAAACCACGACCATAGAGATTTTGGAGGGCTTGCGTGAAAGGGACGGTGGCGACGCGAAGGTTCTCGGTTTTGACCCGTGGAAAAACGGTTATGAACTTCACAAGAGAATCGGCGTTATTCCACAAGAATTCCATTTTATTGAGAAGATAACCCCTAGGGAAGCTATCATTTACTATGCTGACCTTTTTGATATAAAAGCAGACCCTGACGAGATTTTGAAGGAGGTTTTGCTTGAAGAGTCAGCTAAAACCTATTTTGACAGCCTCTCAGGTGGGCAAAAACAGAAGATGGGTCTAGCTCTTTCATTGGTGAACTCTCCTGAACTGTTGTTTTTGGATGAACCAACGACTGGACTTGACCCAAACGCTCGAAGAACAATCTGGCAGGTCATCCGAGGATTGAAGGCTAAGGGCAAAACAATCATCTTAACAACCCATTACCTAGAAGAGGCCGAGCAACTCTCGGATAGAGTAGCCATCATGGATCATGGGAAAATTGTGGCGATGGGAACAAGCGACGAAATCATTGAGCAGTACGGCTCAGGAGAAAGACTTGAAATCCGCGGGTCGGAAGAGCTAGCCAAATACATCAAAGCAAACACAGAACTGCATGTCGATTACGACACGGCAAGAGGCGTGGTAAGTGTGCCGATCCAACAAAAAATTGATGCTCTTGCGGCTTTGGCGGCTGCTGAACAGTCAAAAATGCAGTGGAGCGATATCCAGACGCGCCGTGACAGCTTAGACGACGTATTCGTTAGGCTTGTTAGCAGAAAGATAAGTGAGCACGGCGAAATACTTGATGAGCATGTACACGGGGAGGGAATGAAAGATGTCTAGTGGAAAAAGAACACTGGCTGATTTCAAGGTTTTCAGCCGCGGATACCTAAGGAACAGATTTGGACTTTTCTTCGGTCTCATATTCCCAGTTATCTTAATTTTGATTTTCGGCGCCATCTTCTCGGGCAACGGCTCAGGCACAATCAACGTCTACGCACAAAACAAGGACAACGGTCCAGTTTCTGCGCAGTTTTTAGCTGCTCTCAACAGCACCAGCACAGTCAACATAATAACGGTTAATCCTTCTGAGGATTTTTCAAAGTACCTCGCCGCGCATTCAGCTTCTGATGGCATCATCATACCTGAAAACTTCTCCGCCAACTACATGTCGGGTAATCCAGTCAATGTTACAGTTTACGGCAATCCGACATCAACCACAAGCAGCATTGTAAAGCAGTTGGTTGGCGGAGTTATAAACTCTTTTAACCTTAACTATTACAAGCAGAACGCAGTCCCCATCATAAGCATAACGTCGACCACGGTTAATACTCATCAGACAAAATACATTGATTTCCTTATTCCGGGGTTGATTGGGTTCGCCATACTTGTAAGCCCCATGTTCAGCCTCGTTAACATTTCATCGGATTACAAGAAAACTAAGCTGTTTAAGCAGCTGTCGCTGACGCCGCTGACAAAGTTCGAGTGGTTGGCTTCAAAAATTCTTTGGTACATAGTTCTGACGGTTATAAGCTTTGTGTTGATGGTGGTTGTGGGAGTATTTGTCTACGGCGCAAACATCACATTGACTCCTTGGCTTATACCTTTCTTGCTTCTCGGTCCAACGCTCTTCGCTTCGCTAGGCATGCTTGTCGGCACAGTAACCAAGAACCCTGAGACAGCAGGCGTGATAGGCAACATAGTGACGTTCCCAATGATGTTCCTATCAGGCACCTTCTTCCCAATCAGCATCATGCCGCAATACCTGCAAACAATCGCACACGTACTGCCGCTTTTCTACATCATTGAAGGCTTAAACAACGTCATGGTCTACTCGAACTATGTTGGAGCAGCAATTGACTTGGCAGTCGTAGGAGCCATAACAGTCGTCATATTCGCAGCCGCGGTTAGACTCTTCAAGTGGAGAGAAGACTGACCCAACAATTTTTATTAGTTTTTTGAAGGCTCGCGGTCAGCACTAAAGAGTTTTTTCCTATAGGGTACGCACCCGTTTTATTTGCTTCGCATTTAGATTAACAATAATTATTTGAAAACTCTAAGCCTTATAGAGCATCAGAAACTATACATTTCCCAGGGTTAATCCGAAACAACCGAATCGTAATCAACTTCAAATTCTTTCAGCTTACACAAATTTTCACGACTTTCAAAAAGACATTCGGCTCAAGATAACACGCTATTCGACTTAACGGATGTAGCAGAATAGTTAGCCTTAAAGGAACAAATACCCACATGCCGGAAAGTAACAAGACAACGCAAAGTGAAGACAAACAAATCGGCAAAAACACCGTTTTGCCAACAGGGTTCATTAGTTTTGTTTTTGTGGTTATGGTTGTACTCTTCGGAGTAAGATTCGTTGCCATTCCATTCAGCAACAGCGGGTTGGGGCCGTTTTGGGGAGGCTCACTGCGCCTTGTATTGGCCGCGATAGTTCTTCT
>Ga0326727_10002908_pt1 | contig 56486 bp, 36 predicted proteins | sample MB2enrmetagenome_FD_207643 | JGI IMG/M metagenome (GOLD analysis project Ga0326727, IMG submission 207643) | Lab enriched peat soil microbial communities from McLean, Ithaca, NY, United States - MB29MY | ecosystem: Environmental > Terrestrial > Soil > Wetlands > Peat | place: USA: New York...
CAAAGCGACGGGCAGCCCAAATCGGCCGCCGGGAGAAAGACGCGCGACGCCATCCAGACCGAGCGGCCGCTCTTCAACTCGTCCGTCGACGAATTGCAGATGGGCCACCGCTTCCTTGTCCCCTGAAAAGATGAGGGAGAATGATTTTAATCCCAGCGGGTTGATTTCAGTCACGAATCTACTTCCGGAGATGGCTTCGGATGCAGGAACAGTGTGTGCTTCCGGAGGTCGAGCTGCCGCGCTGACCTCCGCTGCCAAGCGAGCGAGGCCGGCCGGATTTTCTGGCAGGGGTTGGTTGGATTTGATCGACTCTCCGATGAACTTTCCGACGTCGCCGGGTTCAAATCCTCCACCCGTGCACACTACAATGCGATTCTCGGCGGGCGTCACAGTGATGCGCTGGCCTCCGCGCCCCAGCGCTTCATATTCGACGGGATTCCTTTGCAGGTAGACCCAGAAACCATAACCATATCCCACATCTTCGCGGCCCGGATGTGAGTGCACCTGCGTTGCCGCCTGCACCCACTCCGCCGGAACGATCTGTTGGCCTTCCCAGCGACCCTGGTGAAGCCACAGGTATCCAATCTTGGCCATGTCGCGTGGGCGCAGGTGGAGATCACCCCAGCCATTGCTCACCCCCTGAGGATCGAAGGGCCAAATGACGTCCTCAATGCTCAGGGGCTGGAAGAGCTCGCGGCGCGCAAATTCCAGCGCACTGGCGCCGGTGGTCTGAGAGATGATTCCAGAAAGCAGGTGCATGCCCCCGCTGCAATATTCAAATTTGCTCCCGGGCTCTGCCGCCATGGCGCGATCGAGCATGAACTTAAGCCAGTCCTTGCTTTCCCTCATTTCCCGCAGGGTGATTTCGCCGTGATCAACGTGGCAATCCAGGCCGGAGGTCATGGTGAGAAGATCTTCAACGGTCATTCGGTCTTTGCGCTCGTCGCGGTTGGCGATGCTCAGTCCGGGAAAGAGAGAAAGCACCGGCTGGTGCACGTTTTTGAGTTTGTGCTCGCCGAGGGCAATGCCGATGAGCGTAGACGTGATGCTCTTGGTCATCGACGCCCCGTCGTGTACTTGACCCTCCTGGAAGGGATAGAAATACGCGTCCAGCACGACGTAACCGTTGCGCACGATCAGCAGACTATGGATGGGAATGTGGTTTTGCCGGACGTAATCGAAGGCTCGCGCAAGGACTGTGGAATCCATGCCCTGGGCTTCTGGAGTGGAAGATCGCCAGCCGTGTGTCGGCCAATAGGATTCTTGCGCAACCGGAGAAGCCGCTGGTTCCTGCGCGAGGGCCGCAACACCGAGGCAAGCAACGACCAGAATGAGCACAGACGGAGCAGCGCGTTTCACCCCGGCCTCCTGCTTACTATTATGCCGCGGGAAAAAATCGGTGGATCAAAAGGAAGCACAAGTAGGAGATGGCGCCGGCGACGGGGATGGTCAAAACCCAGGCCCACACAATGGTGCGAGCCACTCCCCAATGAACGGCACTGAAGCGTTGCACGCTGCCCACGCCCATGATGCCGCCGGCGATGGTGTGAGTGGTGGAAACGGGGATACCGGCCATGGCCGTACCCAGCAGGCTGACGGCCGCCGCCGTTTCCGCGCAGAAGCCACCCACGGGTTTCAGCCGTGTGATCTTCATGCCCATGGTTTTCACGATGCGCCAGCCACCCCCCATGGTTCCCAGCCCAATGGCGGCATAGGCCATCAGCACGACCCAATAAGGAATGTAAAAGGTCTTGAGGATTCCGGCGGTGTAGAGAGTTCCGGCGATGATGCCCATGGTTTTTTGCGCATCATTGGATCCGTGGCCAAAGCAGTAAGCGGCGGAGGAGAGGAGTTGCAGCTTGCGGAAATACTTGTCCAGGCGTTGGGGCGCCCACGATTGAAAGATCCAATAAACGGCGAGCATGAGTCCACCGCCCAGAACAAAACCGATGGCGGGGGAGACGATGATGAATATGAGCGTCTTGCTCCATCCGCTCAAAAGAATGACGCCCCACCCCGCTTTGGCGATGGCGGCTCCGGCATATCCCCCAATGAGGGCGTGGGAAGAACTGACGGGCAATCCGTAATACCACGTCACGATATCCCAAATAATCGCGCCCAGCAGGCCGGCCAGGATTACGTAGAGGTTGACGGCCTCCAGCCGGATCATACCTTTGCCCATGGTCCGGGCTACGGCGGTGCCGAAGGTGAAGGCCGCAACAAAATTAAAGAATGCCGCCCAGAGAACGGCGACGCGCGGCGACAGCACGTGCGTGGAAACCACGGTGGCGATGGCGTTCGCGGCATCGTGGAAGCCGTTGAGGAAATCGAAGCTGAGAGCCACGACGACGATGACGATTGCAAATGTAACCGTTGGGGTCATTTTACCTGGCGACAAGCGACGAGTAACAAGTGACGAGTGACGAGCAGGTTTGCTGCTCGGCACTCAAGATGGCTTCAGGCCGCCTTCAACACCACGGATTCGAGAACGTCCGCGACGTCCTCCTCCTTATCCGTGGAGGCTTCCAGGACCTCATAGATTTCTTTCCATTTAATCACTTCGATGGGATCCGTGGAATCCTCAAACAGGCGGGCAATGCATTCTCCTTTGATGCGGTCAGCCTCCTCCTCCAGCAGGGTGAGTTGCTCGCAGTACTCGATCATGTTTTGGGGATGATTGAGTTGCGCCACCGCGTTCACGATGATCTCAGTCCCATGTAAGATCACCTTGGCGAGCTGCTGTGCTCCAGGAGTTACCTTTTTGATTTTGTAAGTAATGAAGCGGCTGGCGGCGGCGTCCACGAGGTCGAGAACGTCATCCAGCGCCGAGCCCAGCGCATGAATATCTTCCCGGTCAAACGGGGTAATAAACGTGCGGTTGAGCTTCTTCATCAGGGCGTGGGTAAGCTGATCGCCCTTGTGCTCCAGGAATTTGATTTCCGAAACCTGCTTCTCGACCTCCTGAAAATTCTCAAAGAGGGCGACAAGCATCTTGGCAGCTTTGTGAATGTTCTCAGCTTGTTCGTTAAAGAGGCCGTAAAACTTCTCATCGCGGGGTATCAGTTGCACAGTCCATCCTCGGGGTGTTCTTTAGAGCAGGGTATTGTTAACGAAATGTTACAGAAACGCAAGCTGGTTGGCAGTATTTTTTCTAACAACTTTATAATCAGATATTTATGGAGTTGCTTTACATTCAAATGACTCTGTTCAACTGGGCTATGAGGGGTGAGAAAAGCCTGCTCTCAGCCAACTGCTTGGGGGTTTCCTCGCTTGGAAATAAGGAGATCGCACCACGTGTGGCCAATGCGATGGTGAAAGGGCGTAGGTTATCGATGAGCGGAGAATTCGGGGAGAGGGCTCTCACTTCAGTGTGGGCCGAAGCCCACACTGAAGCGAGAGGAATACGCGTGCGAAAAAGCTCTACGAGGAGAAGCTTACTTCCCCAGGGTTGGAGCCGAGCCAGGCAGTGTGTAGCGCAGGTTGAAGAACAGCATATTGATACTTGCATTCGCGGGCGAGGTGGGCGCTACATAAAAGGGAGCGCGGGTCAGGTAGGAATACTGACCCATGAAGTTCAAGGCGCCATACTTCGCATTCTTCCAGATGGTCTGATTGAAGCCCACCGTGGCTTCCTGGAGGGTGCGATTCTGGGCTTGCAGGGTTGTTTCCTGCGCAGAGGTCAGCGTGGCGCCGGGAAGCGAATAGCCAAAGCCAATAGGCGTGGTCCCGTTGACATCTAACCCGGTGTTGCGCTCGACGTAAATGCCGCCGTAATAGGCATAGAGCAGCGTATTTTTCTGGGTGAACTCGAAGCCCGTCACCGTGGAGCCGCTATGAACGAGGGAGATGGCGCCGTTGCTGCGCACGACGAGGTCGGGGGCCATGCCGTAAATGTAGCGGCCACCGCCGTCACTCCAGAAGTTATTGGTCAGCAGGCGGAAGCCTTTGGCCACTTCCACGTTGAGGTTCAAAAAGCCTCCGCCGCCCTCCGCCGAGTTAGTGCCGGCAGCGATGGCAGGGAAGGAACCAACGGCCGCAGAGCCGGGATAATAGACTTTGAAGTCCCGCTCGACGCCCCCGATTTCGAAGTGAATATGTTTGTTCGGATCAAATGCCAGTTTCGCAATAATGTCCGGAGCCAGGTTGGGGGTGGACAAGGTATTGGCGGCATTGTCCAGTTGGCTCGTGTAGGTACTGAAAGCGCTTTCCGTGGGCATGGTGACCGTGGTGGCGCTGAGTCCCCCGTTGCCTCCGATGTACTGGTCAGGGTTGTCGAGAGCAATGGCGAAGGCGATTTGCTTCGTGGGGTGATAAACGAAGCGCAATTCCGGGATGCGCCCAAAAACCAGTCCCAATTGATAGTTCAAATCCACATCTTGCGAGTAGAAGATGTCAGCGGGGAGGGGCGATATGCCGGAGCGTCCCGGAGTCAGCAAAGTCCAGGTTTGACCACCCAGGATTTCAAATTTTCCCGTGTTAAGGTCAACCCAGTACAAGCGCTCGCGCAGGGTGTTACTGTCGGTAGAAATGGCGACGCTCGTCGCGTTGTTGCCATGGAAGTCTGCCTCCATGTAGCCGATTACATGAGCGCCTTTCACGTTCGCATCCACACGTAAGCCGATGCGGGAATTCTCCGAGCTGAGGCGAAACTCGCTCAGGTTGGCCGCATAGGGGAGGGTGGCAGCGCCGGTGCTGGCGTAAGGTATACTCGCGAAGTTCGTCCCGATGCTGCCGTTGGTATCATGGTTGCGATAGACACTGGTGAAATCCATAAACGCCACGGGGGTAATGGTGGCATCGCCGATGTGGAACTGGAGCGGTGAGCTCTCCGTTCCTTGGTCAGCGGCCGGACGGGCGGCGCTAAGCGTGGTTGGTCCCCCTGCTGGGAGTAAGATCGCGTTTTCAGTCTTTTTTTGAGATTGGGGAACCATGGGACTGGTGGAAGCCACCTCACCCAGATTGCTGGTAGGGGTTTGGGCGGCCTGCTCCGTACCCGCCGCCGGCTTCGCGGATTGGGCTGCCTGCACGGCGCCCGTGGCCGGTTTGGCCGGTTGCGCTGCTTGCTCGGTGGCTGGAGCTGGCTGGGTAAGTTGTTCCAGGAGCCGTTTCTGCTCCTCTAAAGCCTTCTGCATTTGCTCGATTTGTTTCTGCTGAAGAACCATTTGTTGTTTCAGAGCATTAATCTGTTCGTTGGCACTTGCCGCGGGCTTCGCCGTGGTTGACGCCGCAGGAGGGGTAGCGTCTGTTGACGACGAAGCAGGGTCGCTGGCAAAAATGCCGAATGCCGGCATGACCATGAGAAGCATCGCGATGCCCACGACCCGTGGGGTGAGAAGCCTGCGTATGTGCATTTTTCGCTCCTTGAATTTTTGCTTTGCAACTGCCCGAGAATAACACTGCTCGTGCAGGATCAAGCTCAACTGTACTGGTAATCGCGTTTATGCTGAAAGAGCATGATTAACGTAGTGTGAGAAGCATGTGACATGAGCATTACATCGCGAGGTTGACAAAATATCGCAAGTGAAGGCGACCGCGACGGAGAATCAAATACCAGTCAAATTGTCATTCCGCCCTTTATCTCAACGCAACATGCCCTTAATGTTTCTGTAACATACGCATTCGAAAATTGGTATCTGCTAAGGACTTAAATCCAGGAATAACCATGTCTTAATTCCGCTGTAACAAGCATCCCGCAAGCTGACGGCGGAGGGATCAAATGAAACTCAAAAACTCAATTACCCGCATCACTCTAAGTATCGTTTTGGCTACTCTGGGGATATGTGCATTTGTTAAGTCCCCCTCAGCGGCTCCCGCGCCACCGGCACTTTCGCTCACCGCGACAGGGGCCACATTTCCGTTTCCGATTTATTCCAAATGGTTTACCGAGTACAACCGGATTCATCCGGACGTTCAAATCAACTACAACTCTCTTGGTTCCGGTGCAGGCATCCGGCAACTGCAAGCCGGAACGGTAGATTTTGGCGCTTCCGACGTTCCGATGACGGACGACCAACTCCACCAGGCCAAGGTGCCCGTGCTGCATTTCCCCACGGTCTTGGGGGCGGTGGTGGCAACCTACCATATTGAGGGCGTAACTCAGGAACTCAACTTCACGGGACCAGTCCTGGCGGACATCTTCCTGGGTAAGATTACGAAATGGAATGACCCGGCTCTGGCCAGCCTCAACAAGGGTGTAAACCTGCCCGACGCCGACATCGTGGTGGTGCACCGCTCCGACGGCAGCGGCACCTCCTTTGTCTGGACAGACTACCTTTCCAAAGTCAGCCCGGAATGGAAATCCAAGGTTGGGGCCAGCGCCTCAGTGAATTGGCCGGTGGGCATGGGCGGCAAAGGCAGCGAGGGTGTTACGGGATTGGTAAAGGAGCAACCCGGCGCGCTGGGGTATGTGGAATTGACTTACGCCATTCAAAACAAGCTCCTCTACGGGCGGGTCAAGAACTCTGCGGGGGTTTTCCAAAAAGCTGATCTCGCCGCGGTGACGGCGGCCGCGGCCAGTGAAGCCAGGAAGATTCCGGCAGACTTCCGCGTTTCCATCACCGACGCTTCGGGCAAGATGGCATATCCGATTTGCACTTTCACCTATATGCTGATCCCGTCAAAGTTCGACGACGCGGCCAAGAAGAATGGCATCAAGGACTTTCTCCACTGGATGTTGACCGAAGGGCAGAATGACGCGGAAGGCTTGTTCTACGCCAAGCTCCCCAAGGACGTGGTGGCGCGAGAACTGAAGGCCATTGCGCAAATCAACTAGCATGGCAATCGCTCCCAATGCGGCTGACCGCGCGCGCTTTTCCCGGCGCGCGCGGCAGTTCCTTAAGAAACTGCGGCATGGTGATGAGGTGGCTCACCTCATCACCCTGCTCGCCGCGTCCAGCATCATCGTCGTCACGCTGATGCTCGTCTACCAGCTCTTCATCAATTCCGCTCTGCCCCGCCACAAGTTTGGTCTTGAGTTTTTCGCGGGTAAAACCTGGGATCCGGTGAGCGAGGAATTCGGCGCTCTGCCCTTCATTTATGGCACGGTGGTCTCCTCGGCGTTGGCGCTTTTGGTAGCCGTGCCGCTGGGCGTGGGCGCCGCCATTTTCCTTTCCGAGCTTGCTCCCCTGCGGATTTCCAACTACCTGACCTTTGTCATTGAGCTCCTGGCGGCGGTTCCCAGCGTTATCTACGGCCTACTGGGGATATTCGTGCTGGTTCCGGTGTTGCGCACCGTGGTCATGCCGTTCCTCAAGCGCACCTTGGGATTTCTCCCGATCTTCAAGGGCCCGATTTATGGGGTCAGCATGCTGGCGGGCGGGCTGGTGCTGGCGATCATGATTGTCCCTTTTATCATTTCGGTGTCGCGGGAAGTGTTGCTGGCGGTGCCCGTGGAGCAACGCGAGGCGGCATTGGGGCTGGGCGCCACCAAGTGGGAATCCACCTGGCAAGTGGTGGTGCCCTTCGCCAAGGTGGGAATTATGGCCTCGATTTTCCTGGCCCTGGCGCGCGCCCTGGGGGAAACCATGGCGGTGACCATGGTGATCGGCAACGATCCCAAGATTAACGCTTCGCTCTTTGCCCCGGCCTATTCCATTGCCGCCGTCATCGCCAACGAGTTCACGGAAGCCACGGGTGATGTGCACCTGCAAGCGTTGATCGAACTGGGTCTCGTGCTGTTCCTGCTGACCATCCTCATCAACGGTCTGGCGCGCCTGGTGATTATTGCGACAACCCAAAAGGGAGCGGCGCAGGGCTAAAGAATAGTGAATGGTGAAGAGGAAATAGTGAATGGTGAATAGTGAATAGTAAATTCTGAGCGGTGGGAAGTGAATACGAAGAAGAAGACAGCGTTCAGGGAGCAGTTTGGCAGGCCAAACCATTCGCCATTCACTATTCACCATTTACTATTCACTATTAATTGCCCAATTTACTTGTGATTGTCCCTATGAGTTTTCGTACCGTTTGGCGCAAATCCGTGAACGTGGTCATGCTGAGCCTCACCGGCATGTGCGCCCTCTTCACGGTTTCCGCCCTCTTTTTCATTCTGGGCTATCTGCTGTATTACGGCGGCAAGTCGTTGAACTGGGCATTCTTTGTCAACCTCCCAGCGCCCGTGGGCGAATCGGGCGGAGGGATGGCCAATGCCATTGTGGGCAGCGGCAAGCTTCTGCTGCTGGCTTCCCTGGTGGGGGTTCCCATCGGTTTGCTGGGAGGCGTGTACCTGGCGGAGTTCGGTGGCCAGACCTTTTCTTTCGTGGTGCGTTACACCACGGACTTGCTGAACGGCGTGCCGTCCATCGTCATGGGAATCTTTGCTTACACGATCATTGTTATTCCGATGAGGCACTTTTCGGCCTTCGCGGGCAGCCTGGCGCTGGGGGTGATGATGATCCCCATCGCCGTGCGCACCACCGAGGAGTCTCTGCGCGCGGTTCCGCTTGTCCTGCGGGAAGGGGCTTTGGCCCTGGGGGCGAGCAAGTGGAAGACCGTGGCGACCGTGGTGGTGCCGGCGGCGATGCGCGGAATTGTGACCGGCATCATGCTGACGCTGGCGCGGGTGGCCGGCGAAACCGCTCCCCTGCTTTTCACCGCCTTTGGCAATCGCTTCTGGAGCCCGGGCTGGAATCAACCCATCGCCTCCCTGCCGGTGATGATCTACACTTACGCCATCGCTCCTTATGACGATTGGCATCGGCAAGCCTGGGCGGCGGGACTGGTTCTTTTGGCGTTGGTCCTGATCGCCAATGTCGGGGCACGCCTGGTTGTTGCCCGGGGAATATCTTTTCGCCGTGCGTAAGGGATGTGAACTGTGACTTCTGCATCGAGTGTATCGACTATGGTCATAAAGACGTCGGAAGACTCCCGCCCCACCGAGCGTGCGGCGGGAGTTGCCACTGCCTGGCCGGCCGACATCAAGATGCGCGCCGCTGGCCTGGACTTCTATTACGGGGGAAAGCAGGCGCTGCACTCCATTGGCTTGCAGGTTCCCACCGGGCGCATTACCGCGCTCATCGGCCCTTCCGGTTGCGGCAAGACCACCTTCCTGCGAATTCTCAACCGTATGTATGAGACGGTGCCCCAGGCGCGCCCCGAGGGCGAAGTGCTGCTGGATGGGGAAGACATCTTCTCGCTCGACGTGGTGAGCCTGCGACGAAGGGTGGGGATGGTGTTTCAAAAGCCCAATCCGTTTCCCAAGTCCATCTTCGATAACATCGCTTACGGCCTGCGCATTAATGGCATGGGCGCCAAGGGCACCATGGCGGAAGCGGTGGAGAAAAGCTTGCGGCGGGCGGCGCTTTGGGAAGAGGTCAAAGACCAACTCCACAAATCCGCTTATGCGCTTTCAGGAGGCCAGCAACAGCGGCTGTGCATCGCTCGCGCCCTGGCCGTGGAGCCGGAAGCCCTGCTGCTCGATGAGCCCTGCTCCGCCCTGGATCCCATTGCCACGGCGAAAATCGAAGAATTGCTCTTCAATCTCAAAGATATCTGCACCATGGTTATTGTGACGCATAATATGCAGCAGGCGGCGCGCGTGGCAGACTTCACGGGCTTCTTCCTGATGGGCAGGCTGATTGAGTTCAATAAGACGGCGGTGATCTTTAAGACCCCCGCCCGCAAGGAAACTGAAGATTACATTACCGGTAGGTTCGGATAGAGATATAGAATTGAGTCATGGGGGCATTGAAAGGCTGTCCGTAGTCCGTTGTCCGTTGTCAGTGGCCAAGGCCGACGCGCTCCGTATCTGAGTTGCAACTGACCACGGACAACTGACCACGGACAATGGTTTGAATGATTCCATGACTCAATGATCAAATGACCCGATTTCCAAAGGGGGAGTTCACCTTTGCGCCACTTTGTTGAGGAATTGGACTACTTGCGCAGCCGCCTGCTGGAGATGAGCGCGTTGGTGGAGGACTCCGTTTACCGCAGCGTTCTTTCCCTTTCGGATAAGGATCCCCAACAGGCACAGAAGGTTCTCCAAAACGAGGCGGAAATCAACCGCTTGGAAATCGAGATCGACGACCTCGCCACGCGCCTCCTGGCCCTCCAGCAACCCATGGCCACTGACCTGCGCTTTCTGACCTCCGCCATCAAGATCAACAATGACCTGGAACGGATGGGAGACCTGGCGGTCAACATCGTCGAGCGGGCTCTTTCCCTGATGAACGAACCCTTGATCAAACCCCTCATCGACATCCCGGCCATGGCCACCCGCGTCCAGTCGATGGTGCGCAAGAGCCTGGACGCTTTTGTGAAGCGTGACCCGGAACTGGCCCGCAACGTCCTGGTATCTGACGACGCCGTGGATGAGTTGTGCGGCTCGGTTTACGAGGAGCTGATCGGTTTCATGGAACGCGACCCCAAGACGGTTCGCCAGGGAATCAATCTCATTTTTGTTGCGCGCAACCTGGAACGCCTCGCCGACCACGCCACCAATATCGCCGAGGATGTTCTTTTCCTGGTGGAAGGCGTGGACGTCCGTCACCACGCTGAAACCGGGATTAAATGACCTACCCGCCTCAGGATGGGGCCTCCCGCCCTTGAGGTAAGTCTTTACTCCGTGGCGTGGTTCTGGCCGCCAAGGAACCTTGCATACCCAAGGTCAAACTCCACAAAATGGTCGATCAACCAGAGCTTCATCAGGTCAGCATACTCGATGGTCAGTTCCCGTTCTCGCCTCGCGATTTGCGCCCGGAATTCCATGAGATTATGCACCAATCCTTCGTGTGCGGCTCTATGGCGAAGGTAGTCGGGGTACGAGCGATCACGCAAAACCTGCTCCTCGGTGGCGAAGTGCGTCTTCGTAAGGTTCACGAGCCGCGTGAGGAGTTCAAGGTGTAAGTCGCCGGGCTTTTTGGCTATAATTGACTCATACAGCGCGCCCACCAAGGTCACGATCTCCTTGTGCTGGTTATCGAGGGCATCAACCCCCACCAGATACCATTTCTCAAAACGAAAGAAAGGTTGGGGCGGAGTGGACATCAAAAAATTCTGACTCCTTAAAAGTTCATTCCACTTCTATCATCGGCCATTGCCGGAAAAACCTTAGGGTATGTTCCCTACCCTTCGGCCAACCCTCAGGAAATTGGCGGTGCGAAGCACCTTCAAATTAGGACACTGCCCGCCCAAAAGTAAGGTTTGAAATCCTGCCCGTAGCTGGCGTATGATTTCCGCCCAACCAAGGTAGCGAGGGGGTAGCGAAACGCCGGTTCCGGATTCTGCACTCTGGGGGGCGCGGGGGGTTCATAGCTTGCGCCCGAGTTTCCATTTTCAAGTTTCGAGGTGAAAGCAAGGAGAGGGCGATGAATTTTGAGACGACGAGGATCAAGGTGGGGGTCGCCAGGTTTTCGAGGACGCTGCTTTGGGCGGCACTGGCACTCTATGCGGTGGGCGCGGCGCAGGGCGAGGAGCCGCGCTACTTCGCCATCCGCCACGCGCGCATCGTGCCGGTTTCCGGACCGGAGATCAAGAGCGGGACGGTGGTGATCGCCAAAGGGCTGATTGTGGCCGTGGGCGAGAATGTAACGATACCGCCGGAAGCCTGGGTGGTCGAAGGGCGCGGTCTGACCGTGTATCCCGGCTTTATCGATGCGCTCAGCGACCTGGGCCTGGGCGCCGCTGCCCCGGCGGCTCCGGTCGGAGGTGGTGGAGGCGGAGGACCGGGCCGTGGTCAAATGCAGGCGCAGCCCACCTCCATGGGTCCGCAGGACCGCCCGGCCACGACTCCCTGGGTGAATGCCGCGGACGAACTCAAGCCTGACGACAAGCGCCTGGAAACGTGGCGCAACACCGGCTTCACTTCCGCGCTGGCCATTCCCCTCACCGGCATCTTCCCCGGCCAGGGCGCCGTGGTGAATCTGGCGGGAGATCATGCCCGGGATATGGTGGTGGCCGCGCCCGCCGCGCTGATGGTTACATTGCAGCCCGTGCGCGGCTTCGGAAACTTCCCCGACTCGCTGATGGGCGTGATTTCCTACGTGCGCCAAGTGTATCTGGACACCAATTGGTACCAGCAAGCGGAGGCCGTTTACAACGCGCACCCGCAGGGACTGGAACGTCCGCCTTACGACCGAACTGAGATTGTAATTGACGAAGCCTTGCGCGCCCGGCGTCCGGTGCTTCTGCCCGCCAACACCGCCCAGGAGGTGCACCGGGCGCTGATTTTGGCGGACCGAATTGGAGCGCGAACCGTGATCTACGGCGGCCAGCAGGGCTACGCCGCAGCCGGCGAGTTGGGGTCGGCAAAAGTCCCGGTGCTTGTCAATCTGAAGTGGCCGGAGAAGGAGAAAGACGCCGATCCCGAAGCGGAAGAGATTTTGCGTGAGCTGCGCTTCCGCGATCGCGCGCCATCCTCACCGGCAGCCTTACAAAAGGCGGGCGTGAAGTTTGCGTTTTATATGGAAGGCACGGGCTCCCCCAAGGATGCCCTGAAAAACGCCAAGAAGGCCATCGACGCGGGGCTGGCCCCGGACGCTGCACTGCGTGCTTTTACGCTCAGCGCCGCCGAGATTCTGGGCGTGGGCGACCGCCTGGGCTCGATCGAAGTGGGCAAAATCGCCAACCTGGTGGTGGCGGACGGGGATATCTTCAATGAAAAAACCAAGGTGAAGATGACCTTCGTCGATGGCCGCCGCTACGAAGTGCATGAGCCCGAGCGCCCCACCGAACCACCCACGGTCAAGTTGACGGGCAAGTGGAAGCTCACGGTGAACGCGCCCCACGGGGTGCAGGGAGCCACCGCCGACCTCGCGATGGCACCGGACGGCGGGCTCAGCGGATCGGTGACCGGAGTCTCGGGCGAGATCATGGGGTCAATGGGCACGGTCTCCATTTCCGATGGCTGGGTGAGCGGCAATAAGTTCAACTTCAAAATCACTTTGACGGTTGAAGGCGCTCCGTTGGAGGTGACTTTCAGCGGCACGCTGGAAGGCGAGCAGATGAAAGGCACAGCGAGTGGCGGCGGGGTCTCGGCGGATTTCACGGGCGTGCATCCGAGCGCAACCGGCGCCGTGGGCGCTGCTCAGGAGGGGGAATAAATGAAACGGGCATGGCATCGCGAAAGCGTGTTGGCTTCGGGCTTTCATCGCGCCTTCGGTTCACGTCGCGGCTTCCGGTGGCTCGCCGGGAAAATCGGCGGCAAGTCGCCATACGGCATCATTGCGGCGCTGCTTCTCCTTTCCGTGTGCTCCGTCCGCGCGCCGGCTGCCGATGTGACGCTGATCAAGAATGGCACCATCCTCACCATTACCAAGGGGACGATTGCCAACGGCGACGTCCTGATCCGCGACGGCAAGATTGCCGAAGTGGGCAAGGGCGTGAAGGCGCCCGAGGGCGCCAAGGTGATCGACGCCACGGGCCAGTACGTTATGCCGGGCATCATCGATTGCCACTCGCACATTGCCGTGGCGGGCAGTGTGAACGAGGGCAGCGTCAGCGTTTCGTCAATGGTGAACATCGCCGACGTGCTGAACCCTGAGGATATTGATATTTTCCGCGATCTCGCGGGTGGGGTTACTGCAGCCAACGTCCTGCACGGCAGCGCCAATTCCATCGGCGGCCAGACTGAGGTCATCAAGCTGCGCTGGGGCAAGCCGGCCCAAGATCTGCCCTTTGAGGGCGCGCTGCCGGGCATCAAGTTCGCGCTGGGCGAGAACCCCAAACGTTCCGGGTCGCGTTACCCGGGCACGCGCATGGGCGTGATGGACGTGATGCGGGAAGCGTTCAGTGAGGCGTTGGATTACAAGAAAGCCTGGGATGAATACAATCGCCGGAAAGCCGCGGGCGAGCCGAACCTGATTCCTCCCCGGCGCGACCTTAAATTGGAGCCGCTGCTGGAAGTGCTGGAAGGCAAGCGCCTTGTGCACATCCACTGCTACCGCGCGGATGAAATCCTGCAAATGATCCGCGTGGCCGAGGAGTTCCACTTCAAGGTCGCCACTTTCCAGCACGTGCTGGAAGGCTATAAGGTGGCGACGGAGATTGCCCAGCACGGCGCGGGCGCTTCCACCTTTTCCGATTGGTGGGCATACAAGGTGGAAGCCTTCGACGCGATTCCTTACAACGCCGCGCTGATGACCGAGCGCGGCATCGTGGTATCCATCAACTCCGACGACGCCTCGGAAGCCACGCACCTGAACCAGGAAGCGGCCAAGAGCATGAAGTGGGGCGGCCTCTCGCACGACGCGGCGCTGAAACTCGTGACCATAAACCCGGCCATTCAGTTGCACATCGCCGATCGGGTGGGTTCGCTCGAAACGGGTAAAGACGCGGACATCGCTATCTACGACAAAGACCCGCTCAGTGTCTACTCGGTGGCGCAGAAAGTGCTGATTGACGGACAGGTTTACTTCGACCGCAAGCAGGACATTGCCCATCGCGCCGACCTGGAAAAAGAGAAGACGGCGTTGATCGAAAAAGAAAAGAAAGCAGCCGAAGCGGCGAGCCGGCAGGCAGGCCCCCGAGGCGCCGGGCGAAGGCCGGGACAGGGAGGCGGGACCAGGCCACCGGGGGCACCGCCCAGGCCGCAATCGATCTAGCGGTGCGTTGGCCTGTTGCGGCTGCCTAAAGCGTGGACGTTTAGGCCGGCAATCGAGAATCGAACCTCCAAATTCGAAACTCGGACGAATTTCGAATTTCGAGTCTCGAGTTTTGAATATTGAATCTTGAATTTTGAATTTCCAAGGGGAGACCGATGAAGATGAAAACGCGACTCGTACCCTTTGCGGTGGTGGCCGTCCTGGCCCTCGCGCCCTTGCTTCGCACGCATGCTGCGGCCGGAGCAGGCGCTGCACCGCCCACCCATGTCTACGCCATCCGCAACGCCAAAATAACCACGCTGACGGGGCCGCCGGTGGAGCATGGAACGGTGGTGATCCGCGCCGGCAAGATTGTTGCCGTAGGCGCCGCCGTTAAAGTGCCTGCTGATGCGCAGGTGATTGACGGCAAGGGTCTCGAGGTGTATCCCGGTCTGTTCGACGCCATCACCGACCTGGGATTGACGGAAGTCGAAGCCGAAGGCGTCACCGTGGACACCACGGATGTCGGCACCTACAACCCGCAGTTGGTGGCTATGACGGCCGTTCACCCGGCGAGCGAGTTGATTCCCGTGGCGCGCGCCAATGGCATCACACATGCGCTGGCGGCGCCTCTCGGCGGGGGCGGTTTCCGCGGCGGCGGCGAGGTGATTTCCGGACAGGCTTCGGCCATTAACCTCGCCGGCTGGACCATCGAGGAAATGCTCATCCGCCGCTCCGCGGCCATGGTGGTAAATTGGCCGACCATGCAAACGCGGACGTTCGACTTCGCCACTTTCAATATCCGGCAGCGCCCCTTCTCCGAAGTGAAGCAGGATTACGACAAGCGGATCAATGAGCTGGCTGATTTGATGGAGCGCGCGCGGCATTACGCGCAGGTAATGGAAAAGGGGTCGGTGGCAAACTACGATCGTGACCTGAAGCTCGAGGCCCTGGCGCCCGTGGTGCGCGGCCAATTGCCCTTGCTGGTAATGGCGGAGGGCAAGCGTGAGATTCGCAGTGCCGTGGAGTTCTGCGATAAACAGAAGCTGAAGATGATTCTCGGCGGGGGCGTGGAGTCATACAAGGTGAAGGACCTGCTGGCCGCCAAACACATTCCGGTGATCCTGGGCCGCACGCAAGAGTTGCCCCGGGATGAAGACGCGGCCTACGACCAGTCGTACGACACGGCCGGCCAGCTCTCTGCCGCCGGCGTCAAGATCGCTTTCGCCAGTTTCAACGCCTCTTTTTCGCGCCGCCTGCCCTACCAGGCGGCCAATTGCGTGCCTTACGGTCTGCCTTATGAGGAAGCCTTGAAGGCCGTGACGCTCTATCCGGCGCAAATTTTCGGTCTCGCTGACCAGCTCGGCACCATCGAGCCCGGCAAGATGGCTGACCTCATCGTCACGGACGGCGACCCTCTCGCCATCCCGACCCAGGTGCGCTACCTCTTTATCAACGGTGAATTGACTTCTACGGAGAATCGGCATTTGCGGCTTTATGAGCAGTACCGCAAACGCTACGAAAAAACAAAGTGATGAGTGGCGGTGGGTAAGCGATCGTCAGGCGCGTCCCGCTAGACGACGGGCGCCCCGATCTTCACCAGCACCTTGCGCAAGGCTGAACGCTCTTCGTCCGTCAGGGAGCGTGAGGGTGGGCGAGAAGGTCCACCGGGCCTTCCGCAAAGCTCCAGGGAAGCCTTGACGGTGGGGGCCTCGCCGGCGGTCCTTCCGGCCATTACGCCTCGAAACTCCTCCCAATCCCAATCAACCGCGCGCATGGAGTCCAACGCTTCCTTGTATTTTCCAGCCTGCGTCAGCTTCAAGAGTTGTACGCAGTGTTCAGGCAAAACGCTGGCCATGTGCGAGATGAATCCCGCGCCCCCCGCCATCGCGGTGATCGGCCACGCGTCGGTGTTATCGATTACGGCGATTCGGTCGCCATAGCGAGCGACTCCCCGCAGGTAATCAAGATTGCCGTTGGGGCTGGCCCATTTCAGGGACAAGACCCTGTCCAGTTCCAGCAGCTTGTCAAGAACCTCAAACGACATGTTGTAGCCTTCCCAAAAGGTGTTGTACACCATCAACCCGCTCTTCTTCAGCCCGGCGCTGGCGGCCTGGTAAAAGCGAACCACGTCGTCATCGGAAGGATGGAAATAGTATGGAGGGCCCATTTGCACTGCGTAGAGGCCCAGGTCTTCGGCGACGCGCCCTAATTCCTGACTGACCCGAATGTCGGTGGTTTGGGCTGAGAGCACCAGAGGTACCTTGCCATTCGTCACCTCTGCGGCCGCGTGCGCCAAGGCCGTTCGCTCTTGCACGGTAAGCATGGGGAAATCACCGCCGGCGCCGCCCACCAGGAAGGCGCCCTGCCCGGTTCGGATTCCGTGATCCATCAAGTATCGAAGATTTTCCTTATAAGCCCCGAGGTCTAAGCTGAGATCGCGGTTGTAATTCGTAACCAGTGGGATCATGGGGCCGCAGAGGGTCTGCCGGCTGTTGCTTTTTTCGGCGATGCCGGGAAGTTCCGAGGCGGCAATGGGGACCGCGCTCCCCAAGCCGGTTCGCGTGAGTCCTGCCAGAGCCCCAGCCCCGAGCACACCCGCGGTGATAAATGAGCGTCTGTTAACTCCTACGCCTTCATCAACCAGACTCTGTTTTTTCATTATTGTTCCTTTTCTTAATGGACGGCCAGGTCATCAGAAGCCAGTGGCCCCGGCGATGAGGGAAAATCGCCTATTCTTGGCGGGACAGGAAAAGATATTCCTGCTCGCTGCGCGAAAACTTCTGCGCCCGCATCCCGTGGTTCACTTCCCCCACGTAAACACTTCCGGACTTGCCGACGGCAATGTCGTGTCCCCAGAACAATTGTCCGTCATAATTTCCGAAGGAGGACCACTGCTCCAGGATGTTCCCGTCGCGGTCCAACCGGGTGATGCGCGCGCGCGCGGGCAAACTCGGCGACATGTCACCACCATCGACCATATAAAGAAAATCGTCCGCGCCATAGGCGAGCGCCCACGGACATCCCAGCGCCTCACTCTTCCACTCGGAAATGAACTGGCCATCGCCCGTGAATATCTGTATGCGTCGGTTAATGCGGTCGGTTACGTAAACGCGCCCCTCCCGATCGAGCACGAGGTTGTGGACCTCTTGAAACTCACCGGGCTGGTCGCCGGCCTTGCCCCATTCGAACAGGAACTTCCCTTCATGCGAAAACTTGGCGATGCGACGGTTCCCGTAGCCGTCACTCACATAAAACCCGTCGCGGCCCACCGCTACGTCTGTCGGCTTATTAAAGTGCAGGTGATCCCATCCCGGAGTCCCGGCAACTCCCAGCGTCATCCGGAGCGTTCCATCGTGACTGAACTTGAAAACTTGATGAAGGTCCAGATCGGTGATCCAAACATTGTCCCGATCATCCACGCGCAGGCCGTGGGGGACTCGAAACATATTCGCGCCCCATGAATCCAGGAGTTTGCCCGTTACGCCATCAAAGCACATCACCACCGGCGCGTCGATAGGGGCGTTGGGCTTTTCGCCGCCATGGTCGGCACGGTGAAAAACAAAAACGTGCTCATGCGAATCCACGCCCACCCCGCAAACCTGTCCGAGCACGTAACCTTCCGGCAGAATCGGCCATCCGTGCACAACCCGATATGGCGCAAGAACACCCATTGATTTGACCTTTCCCTTCTGCGGCCTTCGCTTTCAACGCTCACGCCACGAAAACCGCGCGGCAAAGAATGGGCACGCAAACCGTGAACCACTCTGTGCACATCTTTATACACTTTCCCTCTTCGTCCTTTATGTCAAGGAACTTTAGCGGCACGCCGGATCTCATCCCTTGTCAATGCTCCCACACAGGCAGTAGGAAGACGGGGCAAGCCCCGCCGGACCGGCCTGAAATCAGCAGAACGCTCCATGCTGCCTATGGCTTCAGCACCTTCACCACAAAATAGCTGACCGAATGCGGAACGTCTTTGAACCAATGTGGAACCCCGGCAGGAATCACAATCACATCGCCCTTGCTCAAGTGGTGAATCTGTCCCCCTACAATGTCTGTTCCACTCCATTGGCCGGGAGAAGTTACCTTGCCTCCCACCATCTTGCCGCCCGTGACGAATGTGGCTTCGCCATCGACAATATAGAACACGTCCGTCTGCTTTTCGTGGAGTTCGACTTTTCCATTTTCCCCGCGGTGAGCGCCCATGACGAGAAGATCCGAAGCCTTAACCAAGTCGCCACCTTTGGCCAACGCGGCGGCTACCTTGTCGTGGCCGATATAGGTCACCGGAGGCTCCGCGGCGCTGCCCGCCAAAAAGGCAGCCGTTGTCAAAGACGCCAGAATTAATAATGGAAACTTCATCGTATAATCTCCTTTCGTGTCCGTCGTTTTTCCAGCAAGCGCAGGTTGAGAAGTATTGCCTCAACCCCTGTTCATGTCAAACTATGGTTGTAATTTGGTCCCGTGTTGCGACATGCGCCCCTCGCCGGTCGCTCTGCGGTGCGGGATGGGTTGGCGAAATTGCAGGGCTACGAAGGAAGACAAAAAATGACCTTCCTGAATAAATACCGGATAATTGAAAACGAAGCGTTCCGGGTGGTGGATCTCACCGCCGCGTTGAATAATCAAATTCCGTGCTACCCCAGCGATCCCCTCTTTACCAGATCCTGGCACGTGAAATTCGCCGAGCACGGGTTTTGCGTGTCGAAGTTGGAGATGGGCGCCCACACCGGCACGCACGTCGACGCTCCCCTGCACTTTCTTGGCGAGGCGTTTCCAAATGTGGCGGAAATGCCTTTGCAGCATTTTATGGGCGAGGCCATTGCTTTGGAGAGGCCAAAGCAGCCCGGTGAAGATTTGACCGTCGCGGACCTTGCGGGGGCGGACATCCGCTCCGGCGATATTGTGTTATTTCGGACTGGCTGGGACAAACGTTCGGCCACGCCCGCATTTTTTCAGGATGAATGTCCGGGCCTTCAACCGGCGCTGGTGGAGGAATTGATTCGCCGCGGGGTTAAAGCTATCGGCGGCGATATCGCCTCCGTCGACAGCCCCGCTGCCATCGCCGCCGGAGCCCCCGCTCATAAACTGGCTGGGCGAGCCGGAATGCCTATCTTTGAGGCCCTCAACAACCTGGATCAAGTGACGCGGCAGCGCTTCTTTTTCCTCGGTCTGCCGTTGAAATTGCAAGGATGCGAAGCCAGCCCCGTTCGCGCGGTAGCTCTGCTCCCGAATATTAATCCATCACCGGGTGTATAATGGCGCCCTCCTGTGGGTAATTATTCCTGGAGGCGCGCTGCGGGTTGCGGGCAAATTTCCCCCACCAGGGGTTCTCAACCCAGCGTAATCAAGTCAACGAGGGACACATGAACAGGACCACTCATCATCCGACGCCGGCAAGACGCGTGACATCGATTCGCACCGCCGCATTCTTGACCGTGATGGCCATGGCGATAGCGCTTTTGGCAGTTTCCGCCATCGCGCAGGACAAACCAGCGGCACCCACGGCCAAGCCCGCCGCACACGCGGGGGCCGATCTTACCAAACCGACCCTTTACGTCGTCGGCTACGCCCACTTGGACACCGAGTGGCGTTGGGAGTACCCGCAAGTCATCAGCGAATTTCTCCCCAAAACGATGCACGCCAACTTCGATCTGTTTGAGAAATATCCGCACTATATTTTCAATTTCAGCGGCGCCAATCGGTATCGCATGATGAAAGAATACTTTCCGGCTGATTACGAAAAGCTGCGGCAGTGGGTGAAAGCGGGCCGCTGGTTCCCGGCGGGTTCGTCGATGGAAGAGAACGACGTGAACTCACCTTCACCGGAATCGATCATCCGCCAGGTCCTCTACGGCAATGAGTATTACCGCCATGATTTCGGAGTGGCGAGTGCCGAGTTCATGCTGCCCGATTGCTTTGGCTTCCCAGCTTCATTGCCGAGCATCCTGGCGGCAGCGGGCGTGAAGGGATTCTCCACGCAAAAACTGAGTTGGGGCTCATCCGCTCCGGTGGGAGGGCCCACATCCCCGGAAAAAACTCCCAAAGGGATTCCCTTTAACGTCGGGATTTGGGATGGGCCGGGTGGCAAAAGCGTGCTGGCGGCGTTCAACCCGCTCACTTACAGTGGCACAATCTTTTACGACCTCAGCAAGAGCAGCCCCGAATTCAGCAAGCAGCATTCGTATTATGTCGATTGGCCCAAGCGGCTGGAATTAGACGCCAAGGCCACTGGCCTCCCCGTGGATTATCACTATTACGGCACCGGCGACATCGGCGGCTCCCCCTCGGAGCCCTCGGTAAAACTGCTTGAGGCCATCGTAACCAGGAGTCGCACGCCACTGCCGACGGCGCTTGAACGGACGGATTTGGACGAGGAGCAAGACGCGCAGGCGAAGGGCGCCCCGGTTCAAGTGGGTGACGGCCCCGTGCACGTGATCTCCTCCAAGGCCGATCAGATGTTTCTTGATATCCTCCGGTCCGGCGACGCCGGCCACTTGCTGCATTATAAGGGCGACCTCGAACTCACCAATCACTCGGCGGGCTCGCTGACTTCCGAAGCCGAGCACAAGCGTTGGAATCGCAAAAATGAGTTGCTGGCTGACGCCGCCGAGCGCGCCTCGGTGGCCGCCGCATGGTTGGGCGGTCCTCCCTATCCCTTGCAGCGAATGAACGATGCGTGGACTCTCGTGCTGGGCGGACAATTCCACGACATCATGGCCGGCACCGCCACACCCAAGTCATACGAATTCTCCTGGAACGATGATGTGATCGCCATGAACCAATTTGCCGGCGTGCTGACCAGCGCCAGTTCCGCCATCGCCTCCGGGCTGAATACGCAAACGGAAGGTGCGGCGGTGGTGGTGTACAACCCTCTCAACGTCGAGCGCGAGGACGTGGTGGAAGCCACTCTTAGCTTGGCCCAAGGCGTGCCCCAAGCCGTCCGCGTGTTCGGCCCGGATGGCAAGGAAGTGCCTTCGCAATACGTGGGAGGCCCGGCGTCCGGGCACGTGCTGTTTCTTGCCAAGGCGCCTTCCGTGGGCTTCGCGGTTTACGATGTCCGCCCCGCCGATACGCCTGCGGCCGCCGCTTCCGAATTGAAGGTCAGCGAGTCCTCGCTTGAAAACGCGCGCTATCGCGTCACGGTCGATGCGAACGGCGACGTATCGGGCATTTACGACAAGAGCATCAAGCGTGAATTGCTCGCGGCTCCGGCGCGGCTGGCGTTGCAGACGGAACATCCGTTCGATTGGCCCGCCTGGAACATGGACTGGGCGGACCAGCAAAAGCCACCGCGCGGATATGTCTCGGGGCCGGCCCAAATTCGCGTGGTGGAAAACGGCCCGGTGCGCGTGGCTGTGGAAGTGACGCGCGAAACCGAGGACTCGAAGTTCGTCCAGACTATTAGCCTTGCCGCGGGGGATGCCGGCAACCGCGTGGAATTCGCGAACGCCATCGACTGGAAAACCAAGGAGGCCGCCCTCAAGGTCACATTCCCTCTCACCGCTACGAATCCCCTGGCAACTTACAACTGGGGATTGGGCACGATCGAGCGTGGCAACAACGACGAAGGGAAATTTGAGGTTGCTTCCCACCAGTGGTTTGATCTTACTGACAAACGCGGAGCTTACGGCGTCACCGTGCTCTCCGACTGCAAAACGGGATCGGATAAACCCGATGACAATACCCTGCGCCTGACCCTGCTCTACACTCCAGGGATTGGCGGCGGGAACGGTCACAATTATGCCGATCAGACCTCGCAGGATTGGGGCCACCATGAATTTGTCTACGGCCTCGCCTCACACGCCGGCGACTGGCGCCAGGGAAAAACCGATTGGCAAGCGCAGCGCCTGAATGCCCCCTTGATTGCGTTTCAAAGCTCCAATCACCCCGGCGCGCTGGGGAGGAGTTTCTCCTTCCTGCATGTTGACAACAACCATGTGTTTGTGACCGCCGTGAAGAAGGCCGAGGAAAGCGGCGACATCATTGTGCGCGTGGTGGAAATGCGCGGCGAAAAGGCGCCGAACTTGCACATAGCCTTCGCCGGCCCGGTCACGGACGCGCGCGAGGTTAATGGTCAGGAATTTTCGCAGGGCCCAGCCTCGGTGGTGAAGGGTGATCTCGAAACATCACTCGAGCCATACGGAATCCGGACATTCGCGGTGAGACTGGCCGCGCCCGCCAAAACACTGCCGCCAACCCACTCCGAGGCCGTCGATTTGAAGTACGATCTGGCCGCCGCCAGCGAAGACGGCATCGCGTCCAAGACCGGCTTCGATGCCGCCGGCCAGAACCTTCCGGCCGAGATGCTTCCCACTACCCTGCCCTACGGCGGAATCACCTTCCGTCTTGGACCAGCGTGGACGGGTCATCCCAATGCAGTGGTCGCGCGCGGCCAAGCCATTCCGCTGCCCTCCGGCAAGTTCAACCGGGTTTATATCCTGGCTGCTGCCGATGGGGATCAAAAGGGCACATTCCGATTAGGCGATTCGAGCGCGGAATTAAACATTCAGGATTGGCAGGGGGACATCGGTCAGTGGGATACCCGAACGTGGACTGAGCGGACAGTGGAAATCCCCACACCGCCTGAGCCCGCCGCGGACGATCACAGTTGGCAGGCCGAGAGAAATCGTAAAACTCGCGCCTATGTGCAAGAGCACGGGCCCATCACACGCACTGAGCCCGAATACACGGGGCTTAATCCCGGGTTCATCAAGCGCGCTCCGGTGGCTTGGTTCGCCTCGCATCATCACACGGCACAAGGCGGCAATGAACCCTACGCCTACTGTTACCTGTTTGCATATTCATTAGATATACCCGAAGGCGCTACGACGTTGACGCTGCCGGATAACGACAAGATCCGCATCATGGCCATCACCGTGGCAGACATTGCAGGAAGAACTCGTCCCGCCCAGCCGCTCTATGACACTTTGAAAGAAGCAAAATAGCCGGCAGTCGGCGGTAAACAGAAACACGGGTGGCGCATATATCAAAGCAATATATGCGCCACCCGTGTTTCCCTGCTGCCGACGGCCTTCTGCCTACCGCCGTCTCACCCCAGCCGGCCGGCGTATGCCAGGGCAACGAAGCCCAGAATCAGGAAGAAAATGGCAGCGAACATGGTGTTCAGGGCCTTGCTGCCCGATCCTTTCCATTCGCCGGTGGCCAGTCCCCAAACATTGGAGGCAATGATGATGGCCGACATGAACAGAGGCCAGCCGAGAACCGGGCCCATGCTCCCGAGGCGCGCCAGGACCGCGCCGTAGATCACCGTGCTGCTGAACCACAGCAATCCCATGACGGCTCCGAAAACATAATTGCGTGCTGTCCCCGGCGCGAGAAACAGGCCCGCCGTATTATTCTTTTTCCAAAGATACATACAATAAATGATATAGGGAATGAACGCCGAACTCACCACGGGCGCCCAGATCACGTTGGCTTGGCTGCTGAGACTCGCGCCGTGCGCGGCGGCGCGAAGCAGGAGGGGCTCTCCAAACGCGTATCCGAAGTTAATCAGCGGCGAGCCCAATCCGGCGAGAACACAAATGAACAGTCCGGCGGCAAAGCTCATCGAGACCGACGCTGATTCGCGCGCCCGCGGCGCGGCGTCTTCCATGTGCTTGTCCTTCAGCTTTCCGGCCACCGCGCATCCCACGATTCCAATCACAATCAAAAAGGCTCCGAGGAATATCATAGCGCCTTGGGGAGTGAAAACCCGGTCGGGGTGCTTGATCAGCAGCGGGACCAAAAAACCCAGCACGGTGGAGATGCCGATGGCAATGGCGAAGTTCAGCGCCATACCAATGGCCGCGATGCCGAGTCCGAAAAAGATTTGCGCCAGACCAAATCCTATTCCGAACCCGATCATCATCAGGAGCGATTTCGTGGCGACGCCGTGATAAACATCCCAGGGATCGGGAATGGTGACGAAAACGACGGCCCAGGGGAAAACCACCATTCCAAAAAGCCCCCAGACGGCCCAGATATTTTCCCACTTCCAGACCTTGGCATACTTGATGGGAGCGGGAAAGCTCCCGTTGATGATGCCCGCGATGATTGCCAGGATGATCCCGATCATGAGACTCGACATGGAATTACCTCCGCACAGTAGCTGGCGTAAATGCCCTCCCGGGTAGCGTCTGCCGCCACAAGCTGCGCAGGGCGGTTCAGCCTCCCCGGAAGAGTGCTGAAGATTATCACTAGATGGCCCGGCTGTCACTCAGATGTGTGCAGGAACTCGGTGCAGGAAAAAGGAGAGTCATGCGACACCCCTTCCGGAGAGTATTATCTGCTTCCGAAAGTCTTAGCCACTGACCGGCGAGTCTGTGGAGGTCGCGGTGCTGGTGGAATTCTGGCGGATTACTCCCGATTGATCGGTGTAATAGGAATTTGTACCCGTCAAACTGTTGATGGGAACAGCCGTGAAGCTGAAGTTGGTAATGCGCCCGGTGATGTCGACCGCGCCCGGCGAATAAGCGAAGGTGTATCCGCTCTTGGAGCCGGAGGCCAGGACGCTGTCGATGAGCCCGGCAGCGGTTGAAGACGCGCTGGCGCCGGCAGATGGCGTGGCGAGATACTGCATGCTGGAGCTGAACCCCGAGCCATACGTGGTGGAGTAGGTAACCTCAGCCGTGTCCAATGTGCGCAAGGAAGCTACGGCCGACGATTGATTGGCCGCAAGACGTGAACGCAGAAAGTTGGGAATGGCGATGGCGGCGATAACCAGGATAATCGCGACCACAATCAAGAGCTCGATCAGTGAAAACCCTCTGGATCCTTTGTCCATTCGATGCTCCTCGGCTCTTCACGACTTTCTGCGCTGCACGAACCGGCCCTGGTCTTGGGCGACGGACCAAGTCCGTCTCCCTAAACTTGACAATACTCCTTTTTGCTTTACTTCGCCATCCTAGACTCAAATTGGTAGCTTCCCGACCCGATTTCGTAAACAGCCGCTCCCGCCTCAGCGCGCAGGTACTTGACGCCGTGCGCCTCGCTTGCCGGCTTGGCGCTTTCGGTGACGGCCGCCGGGTCTTTTGCCGGTACGTAAACCGTCGCGGTGGCGTTAGGGGGCACGGTTATATTCCAGGTGAAGCGCCCTCCGGCAATCTTCCAATCACTTACGATCTTTCCGTGGGAGGAATCGTACGAAGCCCTCACGGAGGTCAAATCCCCAACCGGGGTCGGGCGCATGATAATGTGCTGGAAAGCCGGATGTGCGGGATCGGGACGAATGCCCGCCAGATTCTCATAGAACCAGGTGATGAGGTCCCCGACCAGCATCAAGTGGTTTCCGGAATTCATGGCGGGCTCAGCGGTATCACCATTCCAGAGTTCCCAAATGGTCGTCGCCCCGTGTGTGACCATGTAACCCCAACTCGGATAGGTCCGTTGCGCGGCGATTTGGTAAGCGACGCCGGGGTGGCCACTGTCCGAGAGCGCTTGCATCAGCCATTGTCCGCCGAGAAGTCCGGTGGCGACATGGTCTTTGTCCTTCTCGATTTTGCCAACCAGAGCATTCGTGACTCCCTGGCGATCCTCCTCGGGCACCATTCGAAATGCCAGAGGAAGCACACTGGAAGTTTCCGAGCCATTGCTGTACTGGCCGGCCGCGGCGCGGAGGTAGGTTTTGTTGAATGCCACCCGGAGCTTTTCCGCAAGCTGCGCGTACTCGTTCGCATCCCCCTGTTTCCCCTGGAGCGTCGCGAAGTGCTCCATCAGGCGGAGCAGGCGGTAAAAGTAGGTTGTGCCGATAACTGTGGCATCTGTTTTGCGGCTTGGATCCTTGGTCAGAATCATTTCCGGAGATTCCGGCGGGACGCACCAATCACCATAAGTGTCGCGCGGCATCAGGTCGTCCTTGAGGTACGTCTCCATGTGCGTGATCCATTTCTGCATGCCGGGGTAGTTCTGCTGGATGACGCGCAAGTCGTGATATTGCTCGTAAACGTGGTCGGCGACCATGATAAAGCTCGCAGGCCAGGTAACGTTGTCGTTGTACAACGGCCAATAGGCCGGGGAAACATCGCTGACGCGGCCGTCGGCATCCTGCGCATCATGGATGTCGCGAACCCACTTGGCATAGAAGGCGGCGACATCAAACAAATAAGTTTCACCCAAACTTTCCCCGGAGCGGTCGCCCAGCCAACCCTGGCGCTCATCGCGCTGCGGGCAGTCGGTGGGAATGCTGCGGTAATTGTCTTTAGCCCCCCAAAGCACGGCTTTATAAATCTGGTTAAGCAGAGGGTTGGAGGTGGTGAATTCCGAGACCCGCACTAGATCATCGTGGACCTCGTGCCCTTCCAGAGAAGCGAGCGTGGGTTTTCCCGGAAAGCCCTTCACCTCCACATAGCGAAAGCCGTGGTAGGTGAAGCGCGGCTCGTAAACTTCCGTCCCCTTCCCCTTGAGGATATAAGTGTCGGTCGCTTCCGCCGAGCGCAAGTTGTCCATGTAAAGCATGCCGTTGGGGCGCAGCCTTTCGGCATGGCGCAGCGTGACGGTTGTGCCGCGCGGTCCCACGACGGTCAGGCGGCACCAGCCCACCATGTTCTGCCCCATATCAAAGATATAAACACCCGGCCTCAGCTCGTGGACCGCCACCGGCTTGAGCGTTTCCGTGACGCGAATGGGAGCAATCGACTGCGCCGAGAGGACTCCGGCAGGGCCTTCCACAACTTGTGCTTGCTGCCATGCCGCATCGGCGAAGCCCGGACGGCTCCAGCCCGCCATTTCCTGGCGCGCGTCGTAAATCTCGCCGTCGTATTCGTTGTTGGCGCGGATGGGTCCGTCGGTGGTCAGCTTCCAGGTTTCGTCGCTGCTCACGCGCTCGACTTTTCCATCCGCCAATTCCATTTCCAATTGCAAGCGCAGCTTGGGATATCCGAACCCGCGCATGGTGGTGGGAATATCGTGGCGCGGCGGGAAGAATCGGCCGTTGCCCAGCATCATGCCCAAGGCATTGGCGCCGGGCCGCGGGAGCTTTGTAACATCGTAAGTCATGTAGTACACGCGTTTCTCGTACTCGCTCAGGGCGGGCACCAGAACATCGTGGCCAACTTTTTCGCCGTTCATGTACGCTTCGAACAGCCCCAGGCCGGAAACATAAAGGGTGGCACGCTTGACTTGTGCCGGGGCGGTGAAATCTTTACGCAGCAGGCGCGCGGGCAGAACGGTCCGCCACCCAACACCCACCTCTCCCCACGGGGCCATGCCGTAAAGACCCAAGGCCCTGGCGGATTCCCACGATGAGTCGTTGAAGTTGTTTTTGTTCCAATCGGTCGCCTCGGTGGAAGAAACCCGCCACCCCTCGCCGGTGCGGACCATGACGCGCTCGCCGTCGGCAAGGTCCAACTCCACAGCGCCAATCAGCGCCGCGGGTTCATTTCCTTCACGGGTCACGGTGGCGGTCAGCAAGTTAGTTCCCGGATGCAAGAAACCGGTGAGATCGATCGAGATGGGATCCTTTATGCCTCTGGACTTTCGGGTTGGGCCGCCATTGATGGTGACCACCGTCGAGCCGGAACCCACCATCCACAAGGGCGCATAGGCAACGGGATTATCCTTCGAAACTTCAAACGTGCGGCGAAGATAGATGGTTCCGGGAGCGGTGTTCGCGTTGCTGATCCACTGCGCGCTGGCCAACTCTTGCGGCTTCCCCTCTCCGCCGTCGAGGCCAATCCATTTCCCTTTCCAATCGCTCGCATCGAGAAGGCCCATGGACCAGCGAGCCGGCTCGCTCCAGGCTGACGGGGTCGCATCGTTATTCCAAACCCGCACTTTCCACCACACCTCTTCGCTCGATGACAAGGGCTTGCCGCCATACGGCACTTGAATCGACTTGTCGGCGTTCACTTTGCCACTGTCCCAAAGGTCGCCTTGGTGGCGCGTCAAAAGCGCTTCGCTGCTCGCCACCAGAACCTGGTAGGCAGTTTGGGCCAGCCCCCGCGCCGCGGGGTTGGCCGCCACAAGCTTCCAGCTTAGCCGGGGCGCAGGCGAGTCAACACCCAGGGGATTGGTGCGATATTCGCAACGCAAATCCGTTGGGTGCAAAACCCCTTGCGCCCCCGCGGCGAAAATCGCCGTCGATGTGAACAAGAAAATGAAAAGTGCAATATAAAATCTACGCATGGCGATACTCCTATTCAAGAATCATCTCTCCAGCATGGACGCCGACTCCAACATCACCGGCCCCAGCAACCCGGAGGGATACAAGGGGAAGTCCTTAGTGAACTTCCTGACATTGGTCGTGGTGAACTTTTTTCCTGGCGGTAACAGGTCATCGCCGACCAGCCGATTCGGCCAGAGATTGACGATGTCGATTTCAAGGTCGTTCTTGCCACTTTTCACAACCCCGGTTATCTCAACCCGGAAGGGCCGCGCCCAAAGCACACCCAGGTTCTTCCCGTTCAGGCGGACTTCCGCCACACTATTGAGCTCCCCCAAATTCAGGAAGATTCTGGGAGAATTATTTTCCCGCCACGGCAAACTCAGATCGAAGGTTTTCACATACGTTGCCTTGCCGGAGTAATACTTGATCCCGTCATCGAGCCACGCGGTCCAGTCAACCAGTTCCGGGAATTTCACTGACGCGGGTCCGCCCCACTTGGGATCGAACTCGACTGTCCACGCTCCCTTGATTTCCATGAATGGCGAAATGTCCGGGAAATTGCCCCTCCGGGCGCCGTTCACAGACAAGGGAAGGGGTTTGCGGAAAACCACAAAGAGCGAGCCGCGCGGCCCCAATTCCAGCGGCACGGTGGTCCTGCGATCGCCGGTTTGAGTGAAGGCAGCGGCGTAGCGAACCTCCCCGGTCATGGCATCCCACAACTCCGGTTGCCGGCCGCTCACACGAAATGTACAGGCGTCGCGTGCCGCGCTATCGGCGTTGTTGCTTACGAAATAGAGGTCGGCGTCCGCGGTGGCCCGATGGATGAAATCGAAATGGCGGTGCGCGCAATCGAAGTCCGGCAGCACGCCATTCGCGCGCAGAACTTCTTCCACGCTTTTGCCCCAAACCACCCGGCCCTTTCCATAGGCGTGTTCACCCGCCGCAACGCTTCCCCCGCCCTTCCCGGGTCCCGCTGCTTCGCCCCACACCTTGCCGGCCAACGCCTGCACTTCGCGGTCGCAGGCGGGATAATCCTTCAGGCTGGGGGAACGGGCTGGCGGTGGACCGATCACCGTCGCGCCCGCCTCCACCAGCGCCGCAACTTTGCGCAGCGCCTCGGGGGTCATCGCGGCGTTGGCGGGCAACACCAGCACCCGATAACTCAGCCCGTCCGGCAAAACCAAGCGCCCGTCCTCGGCGGACAAGCGCGTCATCAAAACCTCGCCGTTGATGGAGTCATTGTCGTAACCCGCCGGTGTCTTATTAAATATCTGGCAATAGCTTGGCGCATCCTCTCCAACGAAGTAACAGACATCGGCCACGAAGCGGCCTTCCTGCAGCAGATACTGGCAACGCGAGAGGTAATCGAAGAAGGCATGGCTCTGATCCCACCAGGTGATGTTGCGGTCGAAATGCGTGCCCGCCGCGGCCCACTGGTATCCGGGCTTGATGTCCAGATACGGCTGGTGCACATAGAAGCAGAGCATATTGCGGTTCAGGCCGTTGCAGAATTGCGGATCGACGTACTTCTTCAGCAACCAGGGGTCCTCTTCCCAGTTCGGACCCATGCTGGTAAAGGCTTCCGCCTGGCAGATGTTTTTGCCGTAAATATGGGCTGATGAAGCGGCCTGCTTCACCGAAAGATTGGCGGATTGGTTCTGAATCCAGAATTCGCCCATGGGAATGTCATTGCGCCCAAAGTTCATGAACGAATCCATGATGGACACCGGCCCCCATTCGCCCGATTCCGCATGCACTCCCAAGCCCAAGCTCCGGGCTTGTCTGAGAAAATGGCCGTAGGTATTTTCGGCCCACAGGTCAGCAACCGTGCGGCGCAGATCACGCTGGAAGCGCGCGGAAATTTCCTGACTTTCCACTGTGGTTCCGGTGAGCGCCGCGAGATAAGGCGTGGGATCGTAACCGCGACGTTGCTTGAATTCCTCCGCCATGCGCGTGGTCCAGTTGGGCTCACCCGCTTCCCAACTGTCTATGTGGAGGTACTTAAAAGTCGTACCGGCCAGGGGGCCGACATCTTTAGCCAGCTTGAAGCCCGTTTCCGCCATTTGCGCGTCCAGTGCCGCAGTACTCATGATGTCGATCTCGTACCCCTGCGCGCCGGGACTGGCATTTTTGGTCAGCTTTTCCCTCTGGCCGTCATAGATCGTCTGGCCAAACCGAAACACCGCCCAGTTGCCGGGGGGTACGGACCACGTGAGTCGTCCGGTGGAATCCATATGGGCAGCAAGATTGATGACCGAGCGGCTCTCCACGCCAGCTTTGGGCGCGCGCCGGATCGTCTCACCTTTTTGCAGCAACTGAATATCATCGATACGCAGCGTCCACGGTGACTGCTGACCGCCGGTCCGCGTCCATACATCCCCGGCGGCCGGAAAAAGACCATGCCCGCCGTGGGGCAAGAGAACTCGATAGTAGCGCGCCTTCATCTCCGCGAAGGTCAAGGTTTTCGGGGTGCTCACCTCGAGGTCGAATTTGCTGATCGTTTTATAGTTCTGCCCGTCATCGGAGACTTGCAACTCACAACGGTGAGGATTGCCGAAACGGTTCGGGCTGATGTAAAGAGTGGCGGCCGCGAACGCCTGGGGAAACTGCATCGCCAGGAATTCGGTGCTGGCAGTGGAACTGGCGGTGAAGGTGACCCCCGCCTTGTCCATGGCCAAGGGGGTGAATCCTTTGAGGGGAAAGGCCAGCGTCGCCACATCCAGGTAATATCCGTCGGTCGCCGGTGGCTGCGGCACCTGGCGCGAAAGCTGCATCGGCCCCTGGACCATGGTCTGGCTCCACGTCAGGCGGTGCAGGGCGTTTTCGGGAGTAACCCAGGCGCCCCCGCAATCCCAACCGCTCACGATGTTGAAGCTGATTTCAATGCCCAGGCGATGGGCTTCCTGCACGGCGAACTTGAACAATTCGCGCCACTCGGGGCTCATGAAGAGCGGCCCGATCGGCGAGCCAATCCCCTTCACCGGATCGAAATCACTGCCCCCGCGAATTCTCGGCTTGCGGTCATCGGTCCCTGCACCAGCATCGAAAACTAGAGCCCCGGCAATACCCTGGCGCTTCATTTCTTCCAGATCGCGCGTGATTCCCTCTTTGGAGGCATTGCTGTCAAGCCACCACCAGTAGCACCACGGCTTGGCGGATTGGGGTGGAGTGCGAAAACCCTCGGCCAGCACATCGGGACGGGAAGGCTTCTGCCCTCCCACCGCGCTCACCACCATCAGAATTAAGGCTAATAATGCGAGGATTCTTATTACCCAGTGTTTGATCATGGAAATCTCCATGACTTCACGAATCGTAGTATCCGCACTTTTCGATCTCATCCCACATGGCCAGAACGTTTTCCAACTTGGCGGCGGGATGGATCTCCGTGGTCGAGCCGATCCAGAGGCGCCCATTCGCCGCGGCATCGCCGATGGTTTTCCGCACGGTGGCGCGCACTTCCGCCTCGGTTCCGAAAGGAATGAGCTGGGAAACGTCAATTCCCCCCATCAGAATCCAATCGGGGTAGACGCGATGGATGTCGCCCGCGTACATGGTGGAAAGCGGTTCGAGGGGATTGATCCCGTTGATCCCCGCCTGGCAGAAATCGTCCAGCACCGCCCACAGATTGCCGTCGGAGTGATAGATCACTTTGACGCCGTGGTGATGCCACGCGGCCACCAGCTTCCTCAGCCGGGGGAAGAACTCATGGCGCAGAAACTTGGGCGAGAACATCAGCTCGGCGGTGCCGGCAATATCCGCATAGACCAGGGCCACGGGTGACAGGGCGGGATCAGCGGTTTCGTGGACGCGCTGGATTTCCGCCCAGTTCAGGGCTTCCAGCCAGTCGGAAACCAACTCGGGATTCTCCGCGTAAGCATACGCCAGCAGCTCGAGGCCGGCCCGCACGTGCGCGGTGTCCAGGCCCACCGGACTTTCGTTGGGGAAAATCACCGTATTTTCGCCCACCTTCTCCTGCAACTCCAGAAACTGGTCGCGCGGGGATTTGGAGGATGCGCCCCAAACGTTGCTCTTCCCGGCGAAGGTGAACATGTCGCCGAATTTGCGATTGTGCAATTCCTCGATGTTGCGCGGGATGTAGTCCAACAAGCCCGCCACATCATGAAAGGGGCGTTCGATCAGCCAGGTGGTCCACCATTCCTGCTTGTAGACAAAGCCGTCTTCCTGGCGGATGGTCTTCTCCTCCGCCGGAGCGGCAATGCCGCGCGTGATGTCCAGCCGCTTGCCGATGGTTTTGCACAGCAGGTCCAAACCGTTCTGCAGCGTCAGCTTTTCACCGGTGACATATTCAATGAGGGGAATGTGCTGGATCAAATCGAACACCGGAACGCGATCCGGGATTTCACCCCGCAGAGTGCACTCGATGCGCTGGCGTGCCGTCATGCGATCACGAGGAAGTTTGCGCATTTATTTGTCCTTTCGCGCTGTAGGAAAACGGATATAGCTACCATGGCAGACAGGCGGTGTCATGGGGAAAATGCAGGGATCAGAATCTAATTGCCTACTGTTTGGCCTTGGATTCCTGGATGAGGCTGGCCACCTTGGAATCTGGACCCACCGGCTCCACAAATATGATTTGGCTCGGATTCAAATACATCCGGTCAGGTTGGTGCAACTCCTTGCCACGTTTCACGAGGATGTTGTTGGTCTGCTTCGTCTGCGTATTGGTCTGGGTGACGATGTAATAGACTTCCGTTAGCACCGGACGGGGGCTACCGTAGCCCTCCAGTTTCCCGAAGTAAACGGAGCCGTTGGAGAGCAAGACAGCCTGGTACGCCGACGGAAATACCACATCCGGAACTCGTTCCTGGCCGCGGGGTCTTCCCACCATGAACACCACCGCCGCCACAATCACCAGCAGTCCTGCCACCATCCACACGATCTGCGATACCAGCGCCCATCGCTTGTTCTCTTCCATGTTTCACCTCGTCAATTGAAGTCCTTCTCGGACCGCAGAAAAAGTTGAACACCGGGGTCAGGGCAGTGATGCTCGTCCTTCACGTGCCCCCATGAACCCGGAAGTTGTTCTGCCGGGAATCAGCCTCTGCCCGCCAGGATACGCAAACGCGTCCCCTGATGCTGGCCGACGGCGGCCTAGCATACCACTTTCCATCCCTTGCACTGAGCCTAAAAGTTTGCGCAAGAGTCTCCAAAAGTCGGTGCGGTCCTAAAGCCTGACGCCGCCGCTGCCCGGCGGCTTGGCCGCACTGACGGGAGGGGTAAGGCTTGCCGTGCGCCCTCCATTCTTTTCGCGCCACCGTACCCAGCGGGGTCGGCAAGCCGTACCCCTAAGACCCGGCAGATATCTGCAAATTACCGCGGAAAGATTGGTCGCCAACGTGCTAGCCTACGGCGCGGACAGCCCGAGCAGCGCGATAGCGCGCAGTGAGGATAAGTGTCAGGCGCCAGGGGGCAGAGCGAAGAGTTGGGGTTGGTCGCGGGTCTCGACACACGGGACGGGTCATTCCGGTCACGGGCCCAAGGAGTGGGTTTAGGTAGCTTAACCTAGGCCCTAGCCCCCGAGACGCAGCGCCGGATGCCGCGCCTCTCCATGATGTGTCAGAAACAAAAGGGGTTCGCTGTTTAGCGGCAGAATGTCCGAACAGTCTACTTCCTTCAAATAAGGAGAGTTAGGTTGAGAGACGGGATCCGGCGCGAAAAAAAGGGGACGGCTCTCCATGATATTTCAGAAAACAAAAGGGTTGGTTGATTAGCGTCAGAATGTCTCAACACTCTATGCACTTCATATAAGAAGGGTTAGGTTGAAATACAGGATCCGGAACAAAAAAAAAGGAATCGCCTCTCCACGATGTAACAGAAACAAAAGGTGTTATCGATGGAACGCGGAAACCTCGCAAAAATCTATCTTGTTGAAACAAGGGAAGTTATAAAATTCTTAGCGGCCTGGGTCACGGGGAAAAAAAGGGTTAAAATTTGAGGCTCAAGCTTCCTAAGCTAATGAAAACAAATATAGAAAAAATGTCTGCTTTCCGGCTCTCCATGATGTTTATGAAAACAAACGACTTACAACGGTATCTCCACGATGTTGATGAAAATAAAGGAGTAAGGCGTTGGGCGCGAGGTTAAGAAAAATGACATGTAGCCATGGTAGCCTACCAATATTCATAAGCGCCCCGCTGATCCGTCATGGCCATGGCCCCGAAGAATCGGGGCAGGTCAGCCATGCCACCACCTTCCGATGCTATGTTGAGTGGGGCGGGAGCGGGACGTTCTCTTGAGAAAAACGGTGAGAAAACTCCGGAATGAGCGAAAACACCTCGCGCCCAAGCGCCAAGACGCAAAGGACCGCCCAGCAAACGGAGCAGTCTTCCTTTGCGCTTCCTTGCGTCTGGGCGCCTGGGCGCGAGATGGATTATTTCTTTTGTTGCGTTCAAAGCCGGAATGTTATTGAAAGCATATGAAAGGCGGACAAAATGAATCAATTCAGAGCGGCTTTTTCGACGAAATTACGCTGCATTTGCAGTATTCGAGACGAATCGGGTGGCTTATTTGTTCGGAAAGGGCTTAGGAGAGTAAGGTAGCTGCCGGGTTCGGAACTTGGGATTCGATTTTCGAGGGCCGTCCGCCGGCTGAAGGGAGATGCTCATCCATGAAAGCAATCCGTGGTGCAGGCTGGTGAATTACCACCTTCAGTTCGCGGCGGACAAGGTGCAAGCGCCGGCTTCGCTCGATGTGCACGAATCACCGCGCATGAAAATCCGCTATTTCTGGAACTGGGACAACCGCACCCACTCGAACGTCTCCACCGAGCGTCCGTACATGCAGAAAGGAGGCTCGCCGCGCGCCCCCAACTCTTATCCGGGGACGGCGGAAAGCTTTCGCGCGGACACGCCTCCCCTGATTGATTTCATGGGCGAGCATAAGATCAACGCGCTCGTGTTGTTTGGATTCCTCCGCGATGAGCATGGGGGGGTGGCCGCGGCGAAGGAGCTCTGCGAGTATGCCCGGCGGAGGGAAGTGAAAATTTTACCCGGGGTCGGTGTGGGTCAATACGCAGGCTTCTATTATCAGGGGCAGAACAAGTTCAACATCGAGACCTGGACCGCGCTGCATCCGGAACTGCGGGCCATGGACAAGGCAGGCCACTACCTTGACCACACGCTGTGCATGGACAAGAAGGCCAATCGGCAGTGGTTCCGGGAAGGAATGCGTTGGCTCTTTCAGACGATCCCCATCGCCGGGGTCAACCTGGAGCTTGGGAAGTTCCGCGTTTGCTGGTGTCCCGAATCGGTGAAGGCCCGCCTGCAAGTCACCCGCGGCGTGTCCAAACCATAGGGTGATCCCCGCGCCCCTGAGTTCCATCTTGATCTGGGACGCATAGGACGCTGGGAAGCCAGTGAAATTCACGCCATCTGATCCGCCGCCTGAAGGAGCGCGCGGATGTAACCGTAGCAGAAGGCAAATGACTGCAACCCCTCGGGGTCGTGGGCCGCCAGGGGCACGTGGTCAGGCATCAACAGATAGGGATAACCAATTTCAATATACACCCTTAGGGCTTTAACAAAGTTGATATCGCCTTCGTCAGGATAAACCTCCTGAAAATCATCGCGGTGGCCGCGGACATTGCGGAAGTGCACGTTGAAGATCTTCTTCCGCGTGCCGAAATAACGGATCACATCGAAGATTTCCCGGCCGGGGTCGTTCAGCATTTCGGAGACCGTGCCCTGACAGAAGTTCAACCCATGATGGGGACTTTCCTGGATCGTGATAAATCGCTTCAAGCCGTCCACGGTGCCCAGTACGCGCACCACTCCCTGGTAGCCTTGCGGCGGAACGCCCGGATCGTGGGGATGGCAAGCCATCCGGATCTTGTACTCATTGGCGACGGGAATCACGCGCTCCAGGAAATAAGTAATCCGCTCCCAGAACATGTCGGCGTCCACGCGCCCGGCGCGGGTGAGGGGCGGATTGGGGTGCGCATCCTTGAGCCGCCACGTGCTGTACATCGCGTCGCCCCGCCCCGGGGTGCGCTCCGTGCGCAGCACGCCCAGAAGGCTCATGTTGTACTTGATGGAGGGAATCCCCGCCGTGGCGCAATTGCGGATGAGGTTTTGAATCGCTTCGATGTCGCGATCGCGTTCGGGACTGTCCGCCAGCATGATGGCGCCGTGCGGCGTCTTGTCAATATGCGAGGACTCGAGAAAGGGCGGTGCGACGCAGTCAATGGAGATGTGGTATTTCTCCGCCATGTCGCGCATGCGCTGGAGTTCGTCCACGGTGGCGTAGAGACGGCCCCCGGCGATTTCCGGATATCCGCAGAGGTTGCGCACGCCGTAGCGCGCGAAATACTCGAGGTGCGTTTCATTAGTGGGAGCGCTCTGGCATCCGAGTTTCATCAGAACGCGCCGGCCCGGTGCGGAGGCGGCGGACGCGCCACCGCTCCGCAGCGCCACCGCGGCGGCGCCCGTCGAGACGATGAATACTCTGCGATTCATGGGGAACTCTCCTTACTTAAGGTCGATTTCCACGAGCTTATAAATGCGCACTGGTGGCAGAATGAACTCAATCCCCGAGGCCGTGCTTTTGTGCTGAAGCGCGACCGGCCCGGACGAATCCGGATCGAACGCCCGGATCGACTTAACGCGGCCGGCGGGCACATCCAGCCTCACGTTGACGCCCTCGAGCACCTTCGGCGCAAGCCGCTCGGGCGGCTCTTCCACCTGGAAGTCGCCCTTGCCCATTTTCACCTTGAAGGGAATCTGGCAATAGTAATTGACGAAATGGGCCGTCAGTGTTTCACCGTTCGGATTTTTCTTGCGCCAGAGGTTGCAGCGCAATCCCTCCAAGCCCGGCCCCGCCAACACGGACAGATTGCGGCCGGTTTGTTGTTCGAGGAGTGCCCCGAGATCTCGTTTTGGCTTTCTCACCCGCAGAGGATATCCGCCCGACATCGTCAAATCGAGGACGGACTTGGTGGCTTCGAGGCTGTCCGCTTGATCCTCGTCGAGAAGGTATGGCGCGAAGCAGGGATACTCGAGCACGTCGTTCAGGTCATCCACGCTTACGACGCGGCCGGTCTGCGCTCGGCTTGGCCGCAAGCCGCCAGCATCGTCATAGCGGCCGGAATTTCCAATGTTCAGCCATACCCCGCCGTGGCGGGCGTAACTCTCCAGCACGCGCAAGGACGAGTCCGCCAGGTAAAGCAAAGAAGGCGTGATGACAACTTTGTAACGGGACAACCGCTCGGCCGTCGCCTGCGTGGGATCGACGAGGTCGTACGTCACATGCTGATTCGACAAATATTCCGACAGACGGTAAACCTCCTGGAGGTGAAGGGTGTTCCCCCAGTAGAGCTGCTCGTAGGAAAACAGCATGCCCACATCCGCCTGCGAATCGAATCCCTCCAGAAGGTCCGCGTGCTCCCTGAAGAAATTCCCATATTTTCGGCGCGATTCCGGCGAGTGGTAATAGGGCTGAATCAGCGCTCCCCCTCCCCCGGCCGCCGCCTCCGCCATCGACAACTCGATCCCCACCGGCTCCTCCGCCATATAGGAGAGAAGGCCGCCACGGAATCCCAGGGAGAAAGCCAGCTTGTAATGGAGCCGGTAATCGAGAAAAACCTGGTCGGCCAGTTGCCCCGGGCGGTGCCATTCCTCGAACATGATGAGGCGGCTCGAACGCGCCCACGGCCCGGGATCTTTGCCGGAAGAGATGCGCCGGCGAATGCCATCGAAATGCGCGAAGGGACCCAAGTTGGGCACGACGAAGAAATCAGGACGGTATTTCCGGCCCTCATCGCGCACGGCTGCCAGCAAGTCCGCGTTGCTCTGCGACCAGAACTCCTGCGTGTCGTGCCACAGTGCGCCCTCGCCGGGATAGCCCAAGCGCAGCGCGTGGGCGTCGGCGGTGCCGTATCGCCGCAAGCGCGTGGCAGAGTCATACCGGGCCATGACGTACTCACGAAATTTTGCCTCATCGTAAGGGCAGTAGTCGCGCAGATCCATTTCGTCCACGAAGGTGCCGTCATATCCGCATTTGGCAGTGTTGGCGGTGACGGCCAGCAAATACTGGCGCCAAGTCGGATGATTACCGCACATCTGGTACAACTTGTTGGGATAGAAATGGTCGGTTGGTTTGGAAAGACTGATGGTGCGAAACGGGTAGTCCATCTGCGCCCGCACCAGGTCTTCCACGGGCCGCGGGCCGAAACCAAACTCGGCGTATTGGTCCCAGTGGTCGAAGAAATCCCACATGCCGGTGCGCTTGATGTGATCTCCGATGACCGCTTTGTTGTTGATGTACGGGATCACCCACCGCACACCGGCGCGATGCAGGCTGTCAACGTATGCGGTGAGGGCGGCAATCTTGGCGCGCAACTCTTCGGGGGTGAGAAGTTTGAACTTGTCACCCGCGTACCCGTCCTTGGTTCCGTAAACGCTGCTGAACGGCACGTCCTCACCCACGTGCAGAAGTTGGGGAGGGGCCTCAGCAATGGTTTTCAGGTAAGCAGGATTCCCGACGTGACCATCACCGTAGTCGATGCAGTAGGTGATCGGTGCGGAGGTCGTCCAATCGTCGCTCGCGCCCGCACCGGCGCACAGGGCGGAGACCATCAACCCGATGACAAAAACCCGGACGATGAGAATCTTCATGAGCGCTTCACCCGCAAGGTTATCGCGATGGGAATCTCGAGCCTGGGAGTTAGGTGTGACGCGGCACGCGATGTTCATGATTTCCAATTTCGAGAAAAGGTCTCACCTCGCCTCACTTTGTTCTTTCGCATAATACGCGTCCCAGAAATCCAGGCGGTCCTGGTGAGGGAGCGGCACGGCCTCAACCTTTTCGCCGAGTTGAATGACCAAGTGCGTCTTCTCGCTGTAAGCAGGCCACCGAGGCAAGCCTTTACCGTTGGGATTACCCCGCGTGGCGAAATTGACCCAATAGGAAGAGATGATCTCCGCCAGCCTGGTATCGATCGGGGTCCACGCCCACTCGGGGTGGTAATTCATGCTCCCGAAAATATAGAAGAGGTCGGACCCGTGAAAGGCGCCATAGCGGCGGGAGTTCGGCATGGGTGGCACGCGATTCAAAAAATAGAGATAGGCCTTGGATTTACCCGTGCGAGTTTGCAGGTTCACCCAGGTTCGCGCTGCCCGGGCAAACATTCCGTCCGTTTGACTGGCGGTTTCCGACGCCATGACCTTCTCCGCGGAATCTACGGGATAGAACTTCAGAAACTCCTGCGCCTGATCCCCGAAACGGCGATGGGCTTGCTCGATGAATTTCTCGGCGCTGACGGGTTGCAGAAAAAACGATCCCTCGTCCGCATTGGTTCCGGTCAGCAAGGGTACGTCATTTTGTTTTCCCGCCGCGAAGAGGTGGTAAGGGCTGTCGGGCAAGAACCAGCCATCCACAACCGGCCCGAAGCCGGAGCGCCCTCCGCCGCTCGCTTTGGTGAAAGCCTCATAGGCACTGAAAATCTGGTCCGCCGGCAGGGCACGCAACTCGGCGAGGGATTTGGCGCCGGCAGATTGGGCAAATTTTATGCCCGTCTGCTCTGCCCTCGCCAGCAACAACTGGCCCGGCTGCGCTCCCATCGTCGCCCCGCTTTCCCCGATGGCGCGCTGGAACAGGCCCTTGGCCAAAGGGGACGCCATCAGGCAACTCACCGCCATGGAGCCCGCCGACTCACCGAAAATCGTGACGCGCTTCGGGTCGCCGCCGAATGCTGCGATGTTGTCCCGCACCCACTCGAGAGCCGCCACCATGTCCAGCAGTCCGTAGTCACCCGCCGCATGGTGGGGGGATTCGTCCGCCAAGTCTGGGTGAGCAAGGAACCCAAACACTCCGACGCGGTAGTTGAAGCTCACCACCACCACGCCCTTCTTCGCCAGAGATTCCCCGTTGTAGTAAGGCAGCGAGCTCGCTCCACCTTTGAACCCGCCGCCGTAAATCCACACCATCACCGGCAGCCGTTTGCGCGGCGCATCGGCGTGCGTCCAAATATTCAAGTAAAGGCAGTCCTCACGGATGGGTTCCCGCTTCTCGCGCAAGTCACGAAAGGGGCCGCCCATGGCGTCTCGCGACTGCATGCACTCCGGCCCGAACTCATCGGCTTTGCGAATGCCCTCCCATGCGTGAGGAGGTTGCGGCGGGCGCCAGCGCAGGTTGCCGAGGGGTGGGGTGGCGTACGGGATACCTTTGAAGACGCGAGTCTGCGGGTCAGATCCCGAAATGCCGGAAACGAAACCGCTCGCGGTATGGACGACGTCCGCCGTGGCCGCCCTGACTGACGCGCCGATGCTCAAGAAGGAAAGAATCAAGACGAGGATTCGATTGACCATGGCCCTGCTTCCATCACGGATAGAGGTGACGCTCCTGAATTTCCGCGCGGGGCTCGCCGGCTTCCACCATGCGGGCCAGCAAGCGTTCGCGCAAGTGCGCTGTGGCATCCTTCATGGAAAGTGCCCCTTGGTAATGGATGAGCCTTGGGTCGTCCCGGCGCCCGGCCAAATTCAAGAGTTGGTGGGGGTCGTCGAAATTGTTGTACATCTGATATTCCGCGTACTGGTCGCTCGCGGAATCAGGCTTCCGACCGTAGTGCGCGTCGACCACGGCATAGGTCCATTGCGGTGTACGCAGGGCGCGGCCCGTCTGCGATTCCGTAATCTGAATGTAGACCTCGTCGCGCCACCCTTCCACTTTGCGGTCAAGCAGCGGCAGGAAACTTCGGCCTTGCATGCTCGCGGGAATGGGCAATCCGGCGGCCTGCAGGAGTGTGGGCGTGATGTCAATCTGGCTGGTCAGCTCCGAGATGCTCAGCGAGCGGTTGAAACCCGGCCCTTGAATAACCAGCGGAATGTGGATGGAACTCTCATGCGGGCTGCGTTTGTACTCGCTGTTGCGCGTGCGGAAGTGGCACCCGTGGTCGCTCAAGAAAACGACAATGGTGTTCTCTTCCATCCCCAACTCGCGCAGCGTGCCCAGAATGGTGCCCACCGACTCGTCGATGCTGGCACAGCATCCGTAATAGTCCGGCAACTGCTTTGGCCAATCGCCGGGAAAGAACTTGAGGTCGCCGGGGACAAAGGGATTCGCATAGCGGTCGGCGTAACCTTGCGGCCCCACAAAACAATTGCAATCATTCTGGAAATGCGGTTCCAACTGGGAAACCACCAGAAGGAAGGGCTGATGCGAGGCTTGGCGGAGAAACCGAACGGCGCGCTGGGCGAGGAAATCCACGCGATACACATCGGAGAAGTGGATGGGCTTGCCCTCGGCGTCGTACAAGTCACCCGCGTAAGGATGAGAGGTGTGCTCCAATGCATTGGCGCCCTCCCAAAGGTCATCAAAGCCGCCGCGCCGGTCAGGAGCGACACGGTCCTCAGGGGCCGCGTGATTATCCACGGGGCGTGCCAGGTGCCACTTGCCAATGTAATTCGCGGTATACCCGGCTTGGCGCAGGGTGGTGGCCAGCGTGACGGCGTCGGCAGCCAGCCCCAAACCGTTTCTCCAAACCCCATGGATGTTCTGATATTGCCCGGTAAAGAGGTTGGCGCGCGAAGGAGCGCACACCGGTTGGTTGGCAATGTGCGACCGGAACAATGTGCCCCGCCGCGCCATGGCATCAAGATTGGGGGTGAGGCCCATCGAGTTCAGGCCATTGGCTCCGAGGGCATCCCAGCGGTATTGATCGGCGATGATGATGATGATGTTCGGAGGTTTTTTGCCAGGCGCCTGATCGTCGGAATTCTTGCCGACCGCCAACGCGGGCAAAGCGGCGGCCATGGCGGAGCCTTTGATGAATTCCCGGCGCGTTACGGGCAGATGCGGCCGTTCGCGTTTCTCTTCTGTGCTCATGGCAATATGCCCTCCTGGTCTTTGGCGCGCGCGGAAACCTGGGACCGCCGCGGCGAGGTGAATTCTAACACGGTAGTGGAAACACTGATTGCGCAAATCATGGTGGAACGAAAGGCCGCTCCGGTGAGGTGAGCGCCAGGAGCCGCAAACCTCTCAACCTGAACTTCGCTCCGCCCTCTCCCCCGAGGGTTAATTCAAATCAAGACACGGAGATATGCAGTCGGCTAAAATGGTCTGGGGTTAAAAACACAAAAATGGGAATGAACCAAACCAGCAACTCGCACGCGAACTCTCTGCCCGCAATGAACACGCAGGAAAAGGCCCTCGCCATCAATCTCGAAGGCACTAAGTTCGGGACGTTTGCCGAAATCGGCGCCGGCCAGGAGGTGGCGCGCTGGTTTTTCCATGTGGGCCACGCCTCCGCCACGGTGGCCAAGTCAATGTCGGCGTATGACATGGTGATCAGCGACATCGTATACGGGCCCACCGATCACTTCGTCAGCCGAGCCCGCCTGGAGTCGATGCTGGACCACGAATGGGCGCAGTTGCTCGAGCGGCTCAACCCCGTGCGTGGTGAGCGCACGAGCTTTTTCGTCTTTGCCGACACGGTCGCCACACGCAGCCGCTCGCGGAATCAGAACGGGCAGGGCTGGATGGGAATGCGCTTTCAGGCGCAGCCCAAGGCGCCTTTTTCGCAGATCATCATTCATGTCAATCTACTTGACCCAGTGCCGGTGGGCGAGCAGGAGTCCCTGGGAGTCCTGGGCGTCAATCTGGTGTACGGCGCCTTCCATCAGCAGCGGCCCGAAGCGCTCATGAAGATGCTGATGGAGGGGCTCAGCCGGGAGCGCGTGGATATCGACATGATCAAATTCTCCGGCCCCGCTTTTGAAAAGGTTGATAACCGCCTGGTGTGCTTGCAACTGGTGGAGTTGGGCTTGACGGATTCCACGATGTTTACCGCGCAGGGAGAAGTGGTGCAGCCGTCCGAGGTGCTCTACAAGAAGCCCGTCCTCATCTCCCGGGGCAGGTTCCGGCCGATTACCAACGTCGGGCTCGACATGTTGAACGGTGCGGCGGAACGGTTTAAGAAAATTCCCGGCGTGGATGGGGAACCGGTGGTCATCATGGGCATGACCCTCCGGGACCTGGACACGGGGCACGGGATCGACGGCCCCGACTTCCTGGCTCGCGCCGACATCCTTGGCGCCCTCGGCAAAACGGTGATGGTGTCCAATTTCAGGCGCTTCGACAGCGTCACGAGCTCACTGCGGCGTTATACGCCAAACTGGTTGGGATTCGTCATGGGTGTGCCCACCCTGCGCGCGGTGTTCGACGAGCAGTATTACACTAGCCTGCCGGGCGGCATCCTGGAAGGACTCGGGCGGCTGTTTCAGGGGAATGTCCGACTGTATGTTTACCCAACGAAGGACCGCGCCGGCGAGGTGGCGAGTGCCGCCACGCTGGAGGTTGCTCCGCCCCTGCAACACCTTCTCACCTACCTGAGGGACAAGGGAGGAATCGAGGCGATTGAAGATTTCGATTCGAGGCAACTCGACATGTTACCTGATCAGGTTTTAGCCGCCATTCAAAACGGCACTCCCGGCTGGGAACAGTACCTGCCGCCGCAAGCGGCGGAGGTCATCAAACAACGGGCACTGTTCGGATATCGCCAGGCGGCGGCAGGAGTTGCATCCTCAAGATAATCCGCCCTTGGTTCCCGCCCGGTCGCGAGGGCTTTCGTCATGGCCGGCTTCACTGTGTGCAGAATAATCGTGCGCTGCGGGGGTAAGGTCATCAGCTCGCCAAGCGGCCTGACCAGCCCAGAATTCCAATCGCCACCAGGAGGATGGCCACCCCCCCCATCATCCAGCGGCGCGCGGCGAGGGAACAGAGTTTCCACTCCCCCGTTAGGAAGCCAACGCAGTTGGCGGTAACGAGGCTGACCACCAAGCTGAGCGGCCAGCCGATGGCCGGTCCCAATTTGCCGAGTTTGGGCGCCGCCGAGCCATAAGCAAAAATGCTGCCACCCCACAGCAGGCCCATCAGAATCGCCAGGACATAAAGGGGCGCAGCCTTCGGTTGCCGGAAGTTGGACCAAGAATGGTTTTTGTGAAACAGGTATCCACAATACGCCAGATTGGCAATGGCGCCGCTCCCCAGCACCAACAACCAGATCACGTTCGATCCCGCAAAGGGGCTGTTGCCCGCCTGAACCGCACTGGTGATGATTCCCTGCGACAGGCTGTAACCCACATTGAAGAGAGCGGAGATAACTCCGGCGCCGGCGCAAATCAAGAGCCCCACCCAGAACGGGCGCGCGGCGCCGACCATTTGCCGCGTGGCGCCCGGCCCGGCTTTTTCGCTTCGCTCCCGCAGGACACCTGCGTAACCGCAAAACCCCATGCCGACAAGAGCGGTGAACGTTCCCAGCATGATCGCCTCGCCCTGCGGTTGGCCCAATCGTTCCGGCGCCAGAATGAGCAGGGGCAGCAAAGATCCCAGCGAGGCGCTGGTGGCCAACACCAGAGTATTCGCCATCGAAATGCCAATGGCGCTCACGCCTTGCCCGAACAGAATCGCGCCAAAACCCCAAATGAAACCCGTCGCCAGCGCGATGATCTCGGCGCGAGCCGGGGCGGCAGAGAGGACTTGCAGCGGATGCGAGACCGTCAGGAACATCACGGCCGGCGGCATGGCCAGGCAGGCGACCACCACAAAGAGGGCCCAGACGTTTTCCCACGACCAACGGCCCAGATAACGCATGGGCAGGGTAAAGGTCCCGTTCATGAGACCTGATATAACTGCTAGCGAAATACCTAAGTACAGTATAGAGTTATCTATCATCAAGATTCCAGAGACTGGGATTTAAGATTTTCTACGTGTTCAGGAGACGAGCCGCGGACCCGCAAAACAGGTCCGCGGTCGTCACAACCCCGGGCTTACTTCCCGATGCTCGCCGCGTCAAACCCCTCTTCGAGCGCCGCGATTTTAGTGAGCCACCCCTTGTACTGAGAAAGAGAGTAAGGCGGCATGCCTTGGAGATAATGGTTCGCGTACTTCTTGCCGTTCGCCGTCCATTCCATCAGGAAGAGCCGCTTCCCGGAATGAAAGACCGGGATCTGGCCGACTTCGAGGTTCTCATTGGCCTTCACGGCATAATCCCCTTCCAGCAAAGTTTCACCGGAATCGGCGTCCCAAACGCGGAAATGGCCGGAAGCATCTTGGCGCGAATCATCTCCCACTACAACGCGGCAGTGCCAGTTCTTCGGCTCATCCACCATGACGCAGATCGGCTCCTGCACGCGCCGGATGTAGTAATAGGCGAGTTTCTTGTTGAAGAAATAATCGACTATGGCATCAGAGATTTGCGGCCAGCCGTCCATCACGTTCCACCAAACCAAGCCTGTGCTCTGCCACTTCCTGAGACGAGTCATCTCCACAAGAAACTTCATCGCTTCGGCTTGGGATACCTGCGAGGCCAGAATGAAGTTTTCGATGTCGGCCGGCACCGTGCCAAACAGCTCCTGCACCTGATTCGACATCAACTGGATGCGGTAGGGCCTGCCCACCCAATCCACCGAGTGAAGAATCCACTGCGGATCGTTGGTCGCGGGCCAGAGGTGCTGCTCGTCGATGAAACGCTTGAGGGAGGAAAGGCTGGGGCAGCCGTGATAGCCGGCCTCGCTAACGAACTCGGCGGTGTGCTCGGTGTAGTAGGTACTTTTGAAATAGTCGCGTGGACCCCACAAATGCTCTTCCGGCATCAACCGGTGATCTCCCGTCGCGGCCACTTCCGGCGAGATGTAGGGCGAGCTGGGCAGATACGCCCGGTAAGGATCGCAGCGAAAGACCACCTCGGGCAAAACCTCCCGATTGATCTTGTTGTGCGCGGGGTCCAAGCCGTGGAACAAGTAGGCGCCATCCACCTCGTTGTCGCCCGTCCACAGCGCCAGGGAGGGGTGATTCCGCAGTTTGCTGACCACCGCGACCGCTTCTTGCCTGATGAGGTCAAGGAAATCGTCCGTGATCGGATAAACCGCGTCGGCCATCGCGAAGTCCTGCCAAACCATGATGCCGTTGCGATCGCAGATATTGAAGAACGCGTCGTCTTCGTAAACGTTCCCTCCCCAGCTTCGCAGGAAGTTGCACTTCAGGTCGACAAAGAGGGCGAGGATTTTCTCGTAGCGCCCGGCGTCGCGGCTGTGGAACGCGTCGGCCGGCACCCAGTTGGAACCCTTCACCAGAATCGGTACGCCGTTCACCTTGAACATGAACTGGCCGGGCTTTTCCATGGTGGTTATTTCCGTGCGAATCAAATCCACCTTGCGGATTCCAATGGAGTCCTGGCGCGTGGCCACCACTGCATCGTCCTGGAGGAGTTGGGTGGTGACCTTGTAAAGGCTCGCGTCGCCATAACCGCGCGGCCACCACAGCTTGGGATTCTGCACCTCGAATTCCATCCGCCCCACGGGAAACTCCACTTTGTGGACGTGGGTAAAGGTGGAATCACCGCACCGCGCCTGGAGCCGCAGCCGCAGGCGCGGGATAAGTTCGAGCTCCGTCGCCAGTTCGTAAGTCACAATCAGCTTGGCGCGATTCCCCTCCACCTGTATCGTGGTGAAATACATGTCGGTGATTTCCTGCGGGGCATGGACCACCAGTTCGACGGGGCGCCACAAGCCGGCGGACACGGCGCGCGGCATGATGTCCCATCCGTAACTATGCGCGGGCCGCCGAATCCAATTGGCCTCCTGATTCGTATCTAACGCGATGACCGTGTACGCCGGGTCGTATTTCTTGCCCGCCGCTTCGATAATGGGCGACCGCAGCCGCACCGTGAGCACGTTGGGAGCTGTGGCATTCAGCTTCCCGGTCACGTCAAAGCGGTACTCGATCATGGAGTCCTGCGATTCCCCCAGAGGCTTGCCGTTCAACCAATAGGTGGCGAGGCAGTCCACTCCCTGAAAGCGAAGTTCCAGCCGGCGACCCACAATGCCCGCGGGGGTTGGAAACTCGCGCTGGTACCACCACTCGTACAGCTCGAAGGGTTTCAGCTTCTTGATGTTTTCGCCGAAGAACAGGTCGGCGGGCAACACTCCCTGGCGCGACAAATCCAGGGCCGCCTCGCCGGGCACGACGGCTTCAATCGGCATCAACCCATGGGTCTTCAATTGGTCTGGGTTGGAAATTTGATGTTTGCCCTGGGGAAAATAGAAAAGCTTCCACGGGCCGTTGAGGCTGATATGAACCGCTTCGGAAGCTGGCTTCTCACCTGTAATCCTGGGGGGCGTTTGTGCCGACACCCCCGACGACACTCCGATTAAACACAAGACCAAGAAATAGGGTCGGGCTTTCTTCTTACCCATCTCTCCTCCTCATCGCTCTCGAGAACCAAAGTCGGCGGCGGCACATGATACGTGAAAAGAAGGGCCTGATCCAAACACTGCACGAAACTCAGGGCGTGAGATTACCCGGAAGCATTCTGGGAAAAAGCATGACAATAATGATGAGGGCCCAACCGCATCCCCTCGAACGCTCGTCATTACTGCCCTCCGTTCATCTCGCGGCGAATCCGCGCCGGATCATCGAGCGGCTCCGAGGGCGGAAGTGGCTTCCCCCGTCGCAGGCTGTATAGCGGGTCGCGCGCTTTGCTTGGATCGAAGATGTTCGTGTCCGACGGCAACACTGTGTAGGGTGAAACATCCGGGACATTGGTGAAGCTGTCCGCAAGGTCTGAGGCCGCGGCATCATACTGGTTGAGGGGTGGAAGGCCAAGGATGCGCTCTGTGGTCTTGAGAATGCTCAGCATGCTGGTGTGTGTGTGGGAAACACCGCGGCGGGCAAAGGGACTGACCACCAGCAGCAGACTGCGGTGGGCATCCACATGGTCACGCCCATTCTGCGCGTCATCTTCGGTGATGAAGACGGCCATCTCCGGCCAGAACTTGCTGTGCGAGAAAAGGTCGATGAGCTTGCCGAGCGCCAAATCATTATCGGCGACATACGAGGCGCGATAGGCGTAGCCATCCTCCGGGCGCGGTTTCGCTGTGTGATCATTGGGCAGCCAGATGTAGATGAACTGCGGCAGCGGCATCTGCCCGCTCACATAGCGTTCCTCAAACTCCTTTTTGAATTGCTCGAACCGGTACTGATCCGGAATCGACGTATTGAACATCGGATAGGTTCGCGAAGTGTTCTCGTAAAGCGGCCCCGGCACGGGGGCGTTGACTCCCAGCCGCAGGCCGGTGGGCTTGTACCCCTCGTCCTCCTCGCCCGAGAGCCCCTCACCGTAATTCCGAAAGCTGACGTGGTGACGCGCCAGATGATCCCACAGCGACCCCGCTTCGAGGTAATCCTCCGGGTGCAGAGAGGAATCGATTCCCATGCTCATGCGGCCCGGAGCGTCATTGTCGTAATAAAAATGCGCGCGGTCCCCATATTCGGGAGGCCAAGCCGTCTCCAACCATTCATTGGGGTAGCTATCGACCAGCCAGTGGTGCCCGTCCACCGAAACGTCGGAATCCACATAATAGTTATCGCTCAGGCCGAAGCGCTCCGCGAGGGCGTGATGATTGGGTGAAACGCGGACATGGTGTAAAGCCGGCTGGCCGTCTTCGTGAACTTCGGCATCCACCCCCCAACGCGCCAGTGACGGATCGCCGTTTACTTCCTCGCCGCCAATCGTGCGAAGGTCACCGAAGACTTCGTCAAAGGTACGATTCTCTTTGACAATGAGCACCACGTGGCGAATTCGCGAGCTGGGCCCGCCGGCAGAAGGAATGGGAAAGTCGTCGGGCCGAGGCTTCTGCGCGGGGGCAGAATCGAAGCCGTTGTTGCGAATGACCTTGTAAGTCAAATCCATAAACTCGGAGTCCGGCGGCACGGGGATGACAGAGACGGTGCCCTTGGTGATGTCGCCGATATAGTCGCCCTCCGGCCCCTTTTGGAAATCCCGGCCGCCGTTGGGTCCGGCGCCGAACCCCTTGGCGTTGGCCACGTAAAGCGTGTGCCCGTCTTTGCTCAAGGCCACGCGCGCCGGAAACCACGCGGTGGGGATATAAGCCAGCACGGTACGCGATCCAGTTTCAAACACCGCCACCGCGTTGATCCCCGCGCAGGCAATGTACAAACGGGATTCATCCGGGCTGAGCGCGAGGCCGAAGGGGAGAACCCCGCGCAAGCCACCCACGCCCTCGGCGGGCTCCAGCCGAACGGTGGCAATAAGGCGATTCTTCTTTGTATCCAGAATGCTGATACTGTCCTGCGCGGAGTTCGAAACATAAACGCGGTTATGCCCCGCGACGACGGCGCCGGGACTCGACCCTCCCACGGACTCCCTTCCAATCGCCAAGCCCGTGCGAATTCGTGCCAGCACCGCCGGCGGGGCGCCGGTGGCGTCAAGGACGAAGACGGAATTGGACTCGGGCACGTTGGGATCGCCCAGGCCAGGTATTTTTCTCCCGTCGATGACCGTGCCCTGCCGCGCCTCGGGCGACCCCGAGGCAAAGGGCGGAAAATCCAGCCCGGTCTCCTTCGGCCGCTTCGAATCATACCCCGGGATGACCGAATAGCGGTACGTACCGACGTTGGAGACATACACGCGGCCGCCATCAGGGCTCACCGCGAGCGCGAAGGGAAGACGCCCCACGCCGACCCGCCAACGGATACTCCCCTCACGGGTGTCAACACCCACCAACTCGAAGTGGGCAAGGTCCAGGGCATAAAGAAGCTTGCCATCCGGCGAAAGCGCCAGCGCCCCGGTAAAGCTGTGGTGGTAGGTCTTGCCGTTAAATTCCCCGTCGAAGGCAATGACTTGCGACCGCTGGCCATTTTGCAGGTCGTAAACATCAATCTTTCCAGTATCACCTTCGGAAACATAAACCGTCCGGTTGTCCCCGGCGATGGCGAGTCCCATGTACACGCTGGAGGGCTCCACCTCGGATTTCTTGGGCGGGTAGCCGGGAGGAATCTGCCGCACGGTGGGTATGCTGCTGGCCAGGGCGCTGATGATGGAAAGGGAGAAGGGCCAGGTGCCGGTGTTGGCCGTGACCAGCAAATTTCCATCGGGGCTCAGCGCCATCCCGTAAGGGTGCGGCGCCACGGTAACTTGCACACCTTCCGGCGCAATCAATCGCCCGTTGGGCAAAACGCTTTCACCCGTCGGGTTGATGTAAGTCGGCTGGTCTCCCGCGGGAGCAGCCAATGCAATTGGGCCGTTATCCCTTCCCGCCTGCAACAGCACAGGCGGCTTTACGATCACATACAAACCCACCACCACCAGGCCAATTAGCAGGACCATTCGTCGCATAGGAAATCTCCCCAACTCCATCCCCGCCGCCTTAATAGCGTCTGCGTGGGTCTGTTCCTTCACACGGTGCGGGGAAAAATTCCCCGCAGGTAATTCAAGTCGTAGCGCACACTTTCTTCGACGCCCAACGGCAGCTTGACGCCTTCAATCTGCATCCAGCCGCGGTAGCCGATGTCGTCCATGGCCTTGCGCACGGCGGGAAAGTTCATCGTGCCTTTGCCGAAAAGGTCGTCGTAGTCCTTGGCGTGGAACTCGCAGATGCGCTTGCCCAGGAAGCGAATCTCCTGGCCAATGTCGTAACCCGCTTTCTGCGAATTGCCCATGTCGTAGTACACTTGCACGGCGGGCGAACCCACGCGCTGGAGAATCGCCAGGTGTTGATCCGCGCTGAGCCAGCTTTCAATCCCCAGGATCACTTTGGCCTTTTCCGCCTTGGGGGCCACGCGCTGGAAAGCCGCAACCACCGCGTCCGTTCCCGCTTGGTCGCCCCGCAAGTCACCCTTATTAAAAAACGGCACCAGCACCACCTTGAGATGCATCGCCCTGCAAACCTCCACGCCATCGGCAAGCCATTGTTCGGCGCGGGGATCGCTTTTCAGGGGGATATCATTGAGCAAAAGCAGGGCGAGCGAAGAAACTGCCACCCTCGTCTGCTTTGCCGCTTGGCGATAACTCTTCTGGACTTCCGGGCGGCGCAGAGGCAAATCATTCTTGAGGCTGCCGATATCCACCATAACCCCATCAAGTCCAATCTGCTTAGCAAACTCCAGCGCGGCAGGGTCGGCGCGCTTGCCGAGCGTCCAATCGCACGCGCCGATTTTAAATCCCGGCGCCTCCGCCTTGATTTGTGCGACGCGCCAAGCGAACGCTCCCACGGTTAAGGCGCCGAGCATTTCCCGGCGCGTGAGGTAATTTTGTTTCATATGAGTCCCCTACTCGATGACTTAATCTGCAGGTTAAAACCTGCAGCTATTCACAGTTGTCCCCTGCCGGGGCCTGCCAAGGCAACTCAGGCAAATTTCCAAATTCTTTCGATGGTCTTGGAAAGGATCCAGCTCTTATCCTCCTCGTTCAAAAATTTCATGTCGTCACGAACCACGGAAAGGGTCTTGCTATAAACGGTATTCGCCTCATGGACGGGCCAATCCGTTCCCCACATCAGGCGCTTGGGACCGTATGCCGCGTAAAGCCGTTTCACGTGCTCCTGCGCATCCAGCCAGGGATAAGGCTGTTTGGAAATCGACCACGTGTGGGAAATTTTCACGAACACGCGAGGGTAGCGGGCCAGGGCGATAAGCTTGTCAAGCTCCCGCGGTTGGTCAACCGGGCAATCCGCCATGTGATCGATGATCACATCCAGGTCCGGGTACTTCTCGATCAGCCGGCCGACATCGGGAATGCGCGTGATCGCGGTATAAACCTGCATGGGCACCTGGAGCGATTGCGTGCGCTCCCACAGGGGTGGCATGAGCGGGCCATTGATCCAGTCTCCGCCGGCGTCGGCGGCGGGGCTGATGCGCACGCCGCGAAACCCCTGCTCGACGAGCTGGGAAAGGGCGTCAGGGGCAGCGGGATCCTGCGGGTTCACGCGGCAGACACCCCTAAAGTAGCGTGGATACTTCTTCAGCACGTCGGCAACATAACGATTGTCCCACCGGTAGTGAATGACCTGCACCAGCACGGTGCGGGCGACGTGGTTGGCCTTCATCAGGGCCAGCAGCATCTCCGGCGTAGCGTCTTTCTTGGGCGGCGCCGTGGTCTCCTTCGCCCAGGGATAGCGGGGATCATTGACCCAAACGTGCACATGCGGATCGAGGATGCGGTATAAGGGAACCGGCCCGGGGGCGGCAAGGGCGAGAGTTCCCACCAGCAGTTCGCGCCGATTCATGGGTGGGGCCATGTTGATCGCTCCTCTTTTAAAGGCAGGCCGCTTGCCCCGGTGTGCCTCTCTCGATGATGGTGATCGGGAGATTGGCGTGGTTTCAGAGGTAGATGGGTTGAAGCGTTCGGACCACGTAAGCGCCACATCGCTGGTAGCTCCAGAGCGCGCCGTGGCGGGCCGTATCCAGGTCAACGCAGATCCATCCGCGATATTTTACGTCCCTCAGAATCCGGTGACATGCGGGAAAATCAATTTCTCCATCTCCCAGGTCGTAGATGCTCGCATAAAATCGCGCCGTGGGCGAATCTTTTGGCAAAACGCTGCCATTAGGCAGAACCCAATCCTGCGTGGGAGTGGTCCACTTGGCGTCCTTGTAGTCGAGAAAACGAATGCGCTCCTGGTATTTCTTAAGGGTGCCGACCACGTCGCAGCCCGCCAGGTGCAAATGCGCCGTGTCCGGCGACAAGCCGAAGAGTTTCGGGTCGGTCATGGACATGAAGCGGTCAACTTCATCCTGGCTCTGAACCATCTCGCCCAGGTGATTGTGCAGCCCGGCGGAGAATCCCATCTCTCCCGCCAGTTCGCCCACCTGATTGCATCGCTCACACAGTTCACGGAAGGCGCCGGGCGCGCTGGACGCGGACGCCGTCCGCGCCGGAGGAAATACCACGAGGTGGTTGGTGCCAAAGTCAGCGAGAAACTTCATGGCGTCGCGCGCGCTCTCCATTACTTTCGCGCGCTGGGCAGGATCCTGCAGCGGCCCGCCCCAGGAAATGGTGGCGATGTGCAGATCCCTTCGGGAAACTTCGCGGTGCAGTTGCGCCAGGGTCAGGTGATACTGCTGGAGGAAGCTCGGGAAACCGGTTATACGCAGGCCGATGAAACCGGTATCCTTCATGATGTCCAGGATGTCCGTGAACGGGCAGGGTGGAAAATGCGCCCAAAGGCCCAGAGAAAGCGCCCACTTCACGTTCTGGTTGGCCGGAAGGTGCTCCGCCGCCTGGGCGAGTGCGGCCGCCAACATCGAAACCTGCGCGAGGAAGACCCGTCGAGTAGTGGTCATGTCAAAACCGGCCGGGATTAAAAAATACCTTCTCTCTGCGTACCGACAATGATGCACAATCGCCGTCTTTTACGGCGCGGTGAAAATGACCTTCTCATTGGGGTCCAGGAAGGCCAGGACGGGACCGGAGGGGTTCGCCGCCAGTCCGGCTCGAAGTTTCCCTTCGGAGTCATAAAAACCCAGGGTGGGCCCGTCGGAGGTCGCGGCGAGGCCCGCGCGCCGCTTCTCATTCTCATCGTAAAGAGCCAGGACCGGTCCCAACTCATCGACTCCCATGGCCAGCCGCGCTTTGCCCTCCGCGTCGCGGATGCGCAGGGTGGGCTCGGCGCCTTGCAGGCTGAGGCGGACTCGCCCTTCACCTTTCTCGTCGAACAAGGTGAGGTTCGTGCCCGCAGTGGAGGCGCGGAGTTCCATGCGCGGTTGGGCCGGACCTCCTTGCACCACCAGTCCGCCCAAGTCCTTCGTCGAGTACAGCCAGGATTGTGACTTCCCGTTGGCATCGAAGAGGACCACCGCGGGCCCGTTCGAGCCCAGTCCCATGGTCAATCTTCTCTTCCCCTCCGCGTCAAAAAAGCTCAAGCTCGGTCCGCTGGGGGTCATGGCGAGAACCGCGCCGGCCTTTCCCCCGTCGTCCTTGAGAACGAACTTCTCCGCCTCCAATGTCCGGGGCGATTCCCCCGCGGCCATCATCAGAAAACCCCCGGCCAACACTGAAAACAGGAGAACCACCTCCCGGGCGAGAATCCCTTTCATCACCCAAGGGGCATTGGCCATCAGGAAGACAGCCAGGCAGATCGCCGTCACCAGGCGGATCCTTTTCCCTGCCGCCTTCGCAAGCAGTGCTTCAAGCGTCTCGTAACCTGCTTTCAGTTGTGCCATAGAGGCTCCTAGGATCAGGGATAAAGTGCGAGGATTCATTTGGGCGGATGTCCATCTTCGTCCGGCCCCGCCTGGAGGGTTAAGCGAACTCCCGGCAAGGGGCTTAATCTATCATTTCAGGGGAAAAAGGGGAAGAAATCAAAAGGCGAGTCCGATCCCGGGTGGGAGAGGGTACCCGAAGGGCGAGGAAGGAGCCCGCGGGGGCAGCGGGGGTGGGGATTCCTGACCCAGCTCAGCCCGCCCCCCTCTTAGACCAGCCTGCAAATTATCGCGGGGAGAATGGCCGCCAACGTGCTAGCCTACTGTACGGAGGGGAAAATCAGCGCGAAATCGCGCCATACGGCAAGGGCCCAAGCCTCGGCGCGGGACGCCCGGGGCTGCGGACGGGGGCTGACGACGGGCCTGAGAACACGGGACGGGATCGAGCCCGGAGGACTGGATCTTGAGGAGTCCCTAGCCCCTAGCACCTAAAGCTGATGCCGCGCCTCTCCACGATGTATCAGAAAGAAAAGGAGTTCGTTGTTTAGCGCCAAAATGTCTTAAAGCTCTATACCCCTCAGATAAAGAGAGTTAGGTTGAAATGCGGGATCCTGGGGAAAAAAGAGGGCGCGGCTCTCCACGATGTGTTAGAAAACAAATTGGTTAGCAGTTTAGAGTCAGAATGTCCAAACGCTCGAAGTTATTCAAAATCTGATGGTTAGATTGAAATACGAAATCCGGAACGAGAAAAACGCAGCGGCTCTCCAGGATGTACAAGAAACAAAAGAGGGTTAGCGACGAACGGCAGAAATCTTGCAAAAACCTAGGTTATTGAAAACGTGGCAGTTAAAAGCCTCTCGGCGGCCACGGGGGTCAGGGGAAAAAGGGGAATTAAAAAGTGAGGCTGAAATTCTGTAAGTCATTGAAAACACATATAGAAAAAATGCCCACTTTTCGCCTCTCCAGGATGTTGACGAAAACAAATGAGTTATAGCCTTCTCTCCAGGATGTTGATGAAAATAAAGGAGAAAGGCGTTGCACGTGAGGTTAAGACAAAGTGGCGTGTAGCCATAGTAGCCTACTAGCATCCGGGGACGCCGCGGTGATCCGGCATGGCCAGGACGCCGATGGATCGTGGCAGGTCAGCCATGCCAGAAGGCAGGGCACGGGCGTTCCGCCCATGATGGGAGTTTTTACATTTTTACTTGGCCCACACCCTGCGCCGCGTGTGCGGTTAACCACCCCGGCGCCTCCGGCGCCGCCCCTCCTAAATCAGGAGGGGAGTTCTCAAAGGCTCCACTCCTCAGATTGAGGATACAGATTGAGGATAGAAACATCGGAAAATATGCTGGGTAAGGGGGTCCGACCGGGGAGGGAAATTCGGGTTCGTTAGCTGCCATTTGCACAACCTCGCAGCAAACATGCAATCATTTGATAAAAAGGGACTTACGAGTTACACTTGAGGCCATGGCGGAAGGAGACAGGAGAGGGTGCAGGATGTTGCAGGTAATGTGCAGGACGGCGGCTGATTCCGGCCAAAAGAATTATTAGAGCCCTTGCGTAATCAATAAGTTACAGGCGCTTCGATTGGAATTAGAATTGCTCAAGGAAACTTGAGCATGTATCTGTGGCATGCTAAGGACGCAAGGGCGAATATAAATATGCGTTTCTCGCGGCGGATGGAGTGCCTGATCATTCCCGCGCCAAACAGGTGATGCACCGCCACTTTGGGATGTGGCCCAGGTGCTCAAAATTAGAGTAGAGGACAAACAAAAATGATTCTGTTCCTGCATGGGCAAACGCGCCGGCAAAGCAAAACCAAGTTCATCAGCGCACTGGGGTGCATAGCTGTATTGGCGTCCCTCATCGTCTTTACAGTCTCAGGATTTTGCCAAGGACCCGACCGCAAC
>Ga0326727_10002909_pt1 | contig 56479 bp, 47 predicted proteins | sample MB2enrmetagenome_FD_207643 | JGI IMG/M metagenome (GOLD analysis project Ga0326727, IMG submission 207643) | Lab enriched peat soil microbial communities from McLean, Ithaca, NY, United States - MB29MY | ecosystem: Environmental > Terrestrial > Soil > Wetlands > Peat | place: USA: New York...
GACCCATGTCCAGCTTCTGCAATACCGCAAGCTGCGACCGCATCATCTACGGCGTCATCTCGCACCTGAACAGTTCCTGGGAAAGAAAACCCTTCTTCGAATTTACACAAAATGCTTGACGGTATTACCCTATAATAATTATTGACAGTTGGTAAATAATATGCTATTATCCCTAGATTATGCTGCGGGTCCCGCAACATCATCCGGGACACAAACAGCGTGGACGCGGCTGTTGTGCCATTTCGGAACGCGCTACACTCTCGTCCTTCGTCTTTTCTTCTCTCTTTCGCATGCTAAGTCCAATTATTCCCGCACATCCACAAAATGCGACCGTAAGTCCAATCATTCCCGCACATACGCAAAAACAGGGGGGGGTGGGGGGGGGTACATGTTAACCAGTCCGTTAAGTGAAATTGTCGGCGCGCCGACATTTTTGAGCCTTGCACCGCCTCTCTCCTTCTTCCGTATTCTCTTAAACTCAAGACTGACAACTAATAACTCAAAACTGACTAACGCCAAGCCGGCTATTGGCTTTCGGGCGGACGAACGACCAGGACCGAACAGTAAGCGTGTCGCACGACAGATTCGGCGACACTGCCAAGCAACAGCCGCCCCATGCCCTTGTGTCCGTGGGATCCAAGGAGAATAAGGTCCGCATGCCAGCGCGCAGCGGAGTCGATGATGCACTCGCGGACGTCGCCATTTTCGAGCGCGGAGTCCACCTTAAAGCCAGCGGCGCGCAGTTGCTGCACGTATTTATCGAGAAGAGCGTGTGCCTGTATTCCCTGCTGTTCCAGTTCAGGCGCGTAGCCGCGCGACATCTCAGGGGGAGCGGTGAGCACGACGGGGGTCAAAACATGCAAAATCCTGACTTCCGTGGTTAGCGGCTTGAAATAATTCGCCACAATATTGATAGCGGCTTCCGAGTGCTTCGAATCATCGATGGCGACAAGAATTCTCATTGTTCCTCCAAGTTTCGCGAGGCTTGTCCGTAGTCTTGCGAGCCGAGAGCAACGCGGTCATTCCCGCGTCGTCGCGTGGAGCAAAAGCTGGGGACAATACGGTATTTACATTACCCGGAATCCACTGGTTTGCATAACGCTAGTTCGCTGGCAGCGGGTGAGGCAGAACCGGAGAGAGCTGAGTTTTAGGTTATCAGTTTTAAGTTTTCGGAGAAGAGAATCCCGCGCGCCGAGGAAGGGCGGCTGCTCATTCAGGTCCCGGCACGCGAAAAAAGGTTAGTGACGCTTGCTGAGGCTGCCAGAGTGATGACATTCTGAAGACGGAGTGCAGGAACTCATTCAGGAGGATTGTGCCGGCCGGGACGTTCGAGTCCGCACGTGATTGCCATGGAGATCATGTCCCAGAACCCGTATTTTTCGTTGGTGAAGAAGCAATTGAATTCGCACGACGGCTCAAGCAAAGAATACTACATCGTGGAGTTTCCACGGCCCGCCGTAGGCGTGCTCGTCACGCGAGGCACAGACGTGCTGCTGATACGACAGTACCGGCCCATTGTGGATGAATACGTGTGGGCGATTCCCTCTGGTGCCGTAAGCCCGGAAGAGACGCCGGCGGAAGCAGCAGCGAGAGAATTGGAGGAAGAAACGGGCTTCCGGGCAACGTCACTGGTTCCCTGGATGAATTGCTACGCCTCGTATGGTTGCAGCAACCAGCGCTTTGAGATCTTCTGGACGAGCGATGCGGTCGAGACCGAGCAGGGATTCGATCCCGCGGAAGTCATAAGTATTCGGTGGTTCCATCGAACGGAGTTGCGGGACCTGGTTCTCAGTAATGGGGTAGTGGACAATCTGTCGCTCTCACCGTTGTTGCTGTTTCTCTTTAAGGTTAGCGAGAGTGGGGGAAAAGTTATCGGTAATCAGGTGTAAGTTTTCGGAGAAGAGCAGAACAGAAAACAGAAGAGAAATGTGCGCCACGCCCGCGAGGGAAGTTTTTAGTAATCAGTTGTGAGTATTGAGTTTTCGGAGAGGAGAAGAGAAGAGAAGAGAAGAGAAGAGAAGAGAACCCCAAGACCCAGGCGCAAAATCCGAGCCTGGGGCACCCGGCACCCGGCAGAGACGGGAGAATGACAGCGGACCGATCCGAAAATCAGCCCGCGGAAGCGTGAATCTGTACGTTTAGTCTGCGGCGAGTGCAGCAGCTATTTTGGTTGGGCGGCGGCGCTTGCTGGGGCGAAGGCGTCCGCCAGAGTGACGAGTTTAAGTTGGGCGCGCAATTGATCGAGCGGCGCGGCGGAGGTAATGGTGAGCTCGACGGGCTGGCCGGGAATCAGATCGAAATAATTGTCTGAGGGCGAGGCGTCGAGAGCGCCGAAAGAAATGTAAACGCTGCGGGCGAGAACGGGGGACGAGAGCCGCAAGCGATAAGCGTCGCCGGATTTGGCAAGATCCGCGGAGATTTGCGGCTGGGGCAGCGTGACGAGTTTGGCGGGGACGAAGTAGAGAACATTGCTGGAAACGGATTTGCCGTCAACGAGGAGATCGGCAACGGCGAAAATGTTGGCGGCGTCGGCGCCATTGGCATTCACAAATTCCGCCAGAGGCCGCTGGATATAGATTTTGCTGGAGAGCTCGGGAACCTGGATCTCCTGCGTGGAGTCCGAGAGCGATTTCCCTGCAAGGGTGAAGAGGCGCAGGCGCAAACGCGCGGCGGTGGGCACGGTCTTATCGGAGATCACATAGACGTTGAAGTTGCCGTCCTCGACGTGGGGAGAGACGAGCAGCGGGCTATAGAAGCGGCGCGCGTAATACTGCAGGGCCTTCCAGCGGCCGAAATAGTCGATGCTGGACCACGAAGCTACCGGCCAACAATCGTTGAGCTGCCAAAAGATGGAGCCCATGGAGCGCGGGCGAATGCGGCGCAGATGTTCCGCGCCGACCTTGATGCCTTCGGCCTGCAGAACCTGGCTGGCATAGAGGAACGAAGGGAAATCGCGCGGCTCGGAATAATACTTGAGCATGTAATCGTGAATGATGGAATTGCCTTCGGTGTTTTTCTGATGGGCGAGCATGACGGGAGTGAAGATGCTGGCGCGATCCTCGGGCTGAGTGAAGGCTTCAACGGTGCGCATTTCGGGGAAGGACTGAAAACCGTACTCGGTCATGAAGCGGGGGAAGTGCTGCTCGTATTCGGAGAAGGGAACGCGGCCGTGCCAGACGCTCCAATCATGGAAATCGCCGGATTGGAAGCTGGGGGAAGTTTCCTCGTAATCGGCGCTGGGAGAACTGGGCCAGTAGGGCGTTTCGGGAGCGAGGCGATTGACGGTGCGCGCGAGAATGCCGCTGAAGACGGTGAGATAGTCCTGCCACATCTGATAGCGAACGGCGGGGGGCAACTGTTCGCGGCCACCCCAGTGCATGGCCTCTTCGGTTTCATTGTTGCCGCACCAGATGATGATGCTGGGATGTTCGCGCAGGCGGCGGACCTGGAATTCTGCTTCGAGTTCAACATTTTGCTTGAAGGCGTAGGTGCCGGGCTGCCAATCGTTGCCGAACATGAAATCTTCCCAGATCATAATGCCGAGCTCATCACAGATGCTGTAGAACTCATCCGTCTCGTAATAGCCGCCGCCCCAGTGGCGGATCATGTTCATGTTGGCATCGCGGGCGGATTGCAAGATGCGGCGGTATTGTTCGGAGGTGACGCGCGTGGGGAAGCTGTCGAAGGGGATGACATCAGCGCCTTTGGCGAAGACGGGGATGCCGTTGACGATGAACTCGAAGGAGCGGCCCCACTGATCGAGATCGCGGCGAAGAACGATGGAGCGAAGGCCCGTGCGCGCGGAAGCCTGATCTTCCGCACGATTGCCGATTTGGAGTTGGGCATTGAATTGATAGAGAGGTTGCGCGCCATAGCCGGCAGGGAACCAGAGCTGCGGGGAAGCGATTTCCAGCGGAAGGTCGACGTGATTGATGCCGGCGTGGAGCTCGACAGAGCGTGAGAGTTCCACTTTTTTGCCGGCGTGGGTGTAGTCGAGAGTGACCTTGGCGGTAGCGTCTTCGGCGGCGGTGACTTCGACTTGAGCCGCGAGGTGGGCAACCTTAGCGGTGACGTCGAGTTGCGCGATGTGGAGGTTGGAAATGCGCGCGGCGTCCCAGGCTTCCAGGCGAGCGGGGCGCCAGATGCCGCTGGTGACGAAGCGGGGTCCCCAATCCCAACCATATTCGAAGGCGGCCTTGCGGATATAGGTTTTTTCTTCGGTGTGGGTCTGCTCTCGCCATTTGTCCGCGGCGGCGATTTTGGCGGCCGCTTTGATGGGAGAAGGAAAGACGATGCGAAGCTGGTTGGCGCCCGGCAGCAAGAGCGACTTCACGGGGACGCGCCACTCGCGGAACATATTGTCGGCGGTGAGGACGAGCTTGTCGTTCAAATAGACTTCGGCATAGGCGTCGAGGCCCTCGAAAACGAGATCAATGTTTTTGCGGGCGAGCAAATCGGGCGGGGCCTGGAGCGTGGTGCGATACTCCCAGTCGGCATCCTCGATCCACTGGAGCTTGGCTTCGTTGTCGCGAAAGTAGGGATCGGGGATCAGTTTGTTGTGAAGCAGATCCAGGTGGACGCTGCCGGGAACCTGCGCGGGACGCCAAACAGAGTTTTCAGTAGCGGTGGCGCCGGGGAGTTGGCGGAATTCCCAGCCGGAATTGAGGGGAACAATCTGCTTTTGAAGCGAGGTTTGCGCGAGAGCGAGAACGGGAAAGAGCAGAGCGAACAACAAAGCAAAACGGGAACAATCAAGGCGCATGTTGAACTCCGATGGATGGTGTATGAAACATGGTTAAATTCCGGAAGAAAAATCCGGGGAAGAGCCGCCTGGCTTATGCCAGAAAACTGTACGGTCCGCGCTACAGTGGCCGATCTAAAGATCGGCCACTACATGCGAAGGCCTAGGAGCGAAGTTACAGTGTACTGCAAAATGCGAAGCATATCAGCGCGGGCAAGAAAAAGAAATCGCGGCGAGGGACGCCGGCGAGTGGGTCCTTGGGCGAGGCGGAGCGGGTTTTTGAGAGTGCGCGGAGGGGAAGTTGGATAGAATCCCGGGAAGAAAGAGGAGTGGCGAGAATTATGCGATCTGGTGGAAAAGGAGGCCGCATGCGGGCTGCGATGTTGGCGTTCGGCGTTGCAGTAATGATGGGGACGAGCGTGATGGCGCAGGCGCAGAAGGCCGCGCCGCCTGCGCATACAGCGGAGAAAGTGATCATTGACACGGATATTGGGGATGACATTGACGATGCGTTCGCCATCGCTTTGGCTGCGCGGAGCCCCGAGTTGGAGATTCTTGGGGTGACGACGACGTTTGGAGATACCGAGGCGCGCGCCAAGATTGCCGATCGCCTGCTGGGAGAGGCGGGGCGGGCGGAGATACCGGTGCTGTCCGGCGCGCCGACAAAGACCAGCAATGTGATGTCGCAGCGACGCTACGGGCAGAGCGGTTCTTTTAGCAAGGCTTCCCACGGAAGCGCCGTGGATTTCATTCTCGAGGAGATTCGCAAATATCCCGGGCAGATTACGCTGGTGGGGATCGGGCCGCTGATAAATGTAGGGGCGCTGATTGACAAGGATGCAGCCACATTCCGGAAGCTGAAGCGCGTGGTGATTATGGGCGGATCAATCGAATGCGGCTATGGAGAGCTGTGGTTTTGCCCGGAGCGCGGCCCAGACGCGGAGTGGAACATCGTCAACGACATTGATTCGGCGAAGAAGTTGTTTCAGTCGGGCGTGGCGCTGTACGTGATGCCGCTGGATGCGACGCAATTAAAATTCGACGAGACGAAGCGGGCGTATTTATTCCGGCAGGGCACCCCGCTGACGGACGCGCTGACGCTGCTGTATCACGAGTGGGGACAACAAACGCCCACACTATTCGATCCGGTAACCATCGCGTTCATCGTGAACCCGAAAATTTGCCCCGTGGAACCCATGCACATCCAGGTGGACGACAAGGGATTTACGAGGAGAGAAGCCGGGGAGCCGAATGCGCAAGTGTGCCTGAAGTCGGACGAAGGAGCATTTTTTCGATTGTTGATGGGGCGAATTGCAGCGCAATGATGTCAGGAGGGTGCGAGCAACTGGCCCCGGAGCTTGTCTCATAAATGGATTCAGCAGGCAGGAAGGAGTTTCCTCAGGGGCTGAAGCCCAACGATAGGCAAGCACCTAATGTCGGAGCTAAAGCCCCGACCCCCTGAACTGCGGACTTTTTCCGCGAGCTGTGCGCTTCGCTGCGCTTTGGGTAGGAAGCCGTCCCCTCTCGGGAACCAGTTGTAGGACGGGTTTCCGATGAAGTTGAGGAAGAAGAGCGAAGCCCGGGTGAGATGCCCGGGCTTCGTCTGGGTCAGGGTCCGAAAGACGGCGCCAGGGATAGCACGCCGGCTCCGGTGGCAGGAGTCATTGCTGAGGAATACGGAGGGATGTAACGGGGAGTGGTACAGGAGAGGTCGTTAAGGTCGCGCTGGTGAGTTCGAGTTCCAGGCGTTGGCTGGCGCGCGAAGCGACGCTTTTCGGTTGTTGGTCTTGCGAGGCAGCGCCAGAGTCCAAACGGATCAGGACGCGTTGATGAGCGGCTTGGATTTCGGAGAGGTACATCTGCCCGCCAACTCCCTGAAAGACGGCGCGGCCCGCATGGCTGGGGGAAGCGAGTGGGATGTTGGTGGCGCAAGAAGCGTGGTAGATTTCGCCATCGGTGCTGCAGACCACGACGACGTTTCGATTGGACTCCCAGCCCATCTGAGGCTCCAGGTGGTAATGGCCCGGGGGCAGAACCTGGCGTCCTACAGTGAAGGCGAACGGAACCTTCAGGGTAAGTAGAGGACGCGAACTGACCGGGACACGCATGGAAGGGGAAGGGATGGCTCTCGGGAAGGCCAGGACGTTTTCCAGTGCATTTTTCATAAAACTCTCCTGCGAACAGCGAAGCGATTCAAGCGCGTGGCGCAAATTCGTTAGCTACGGCTGCTCTTGACAGGGAGCACTTTGCCCGAAGCGGGCAAAACGGGCAATGCACAGCGGGTGAAGTTCGGGTGAACTGAAGGTGAACCGGGGGCGTGGCGCTAACATATTGAAATTGTTGAGTTTAGATGTCATTCAGAAAGCTTGCCAGGGAAAGTCTGCACAGTTAGCAAAAAGGAAACTGGTACGCGAGGGACGGGGAGTTTGCTATATTGCCGAGACCCGGGAGAAAACGATGAGTTCGGCTGATAAAGCGAAACCCGTGTATCGATTTGGGCCCTATGTGGCAGACGTTCGCGCGGGCGAACTGTACAAGCGCGGGAAAAAGAACAAGGTGCAGCAACAGCCGATGCAGGTGTTGGCGGCGCTACTGGAGAAGGCCGGAGGAGTGGTGACACGGGAGGAATTGCGCGCGGGGATCTGGCCTGCGGACACATTTGTGGATTTCGAGCACAGCTTGAATACGGCGATCAAGAAGTTGCGGAAGGCGCTGGGAGACAATGCGAACCGGCCGAAGTACATCGAGACGTTGCCGCGCCGGGGATACCGGTTTCTGGGGGAAGTGGAGGCAGTCGAGGAAGCGCCGCGGGCGGTGGCGAAGAGCGGGGGTTCCCCGGCGGGAAAGACGTTTGTGTTGGCGGCGGAAGAGGGCGGGGAGTGCATGGTCGCGCCGACGGATGAGAAGTGCTTTGAGGAATGGCAGCGGCTGAGGGAACTTGGGGATGATGTGGGCGTTGCGATGATGATCACCGAGAAGAAGCTGCTATTGCTGGAGGCGGGGAGCGCGGTGCGACTGCTGTCGGTGAAGGGCGGAGCGGGTTGGTGCGAGGTGAGGATTCTGGAAGGGGAGCATTACGGGAAGGCGGCGCTGGTGGCGCGGAAGATGTTGGTTGAGGAGAGGAAGAGGAAAGGGAAGTGAGGGTGGGGAGCCATTGGCCAGCAGTGTCCCGGCGTGAGAGCGTGTTACGGTGAAAGCTCAGAATTGGCTTGGCGTGAGGTAACCCGAGAACTTGGCGACAACTGAGAAAAACCGGGACTCCCCCCTGTGGGGCCGCGAGCGTTATTTAGGATCACTGCGATTCGAGCTTCGCCATCGGGTTTGGGGGTAACGGCTTTTGCTGGCGGACCGGGTTCACTAACAGGGAATAGTTCAGGACTTGAGCACCAGATCGCCAGCCATGACATGGGCGTGAAGCCTGTATTTTCCATTGCCGTCCTTCCGCACAGAATTCCCAATCCAGCCCTTGGGGTCACCGAACTGCGTACCGCTAACGTCTCCGAACCTCACGGAGAGATCAACGTGCGAGTAGTCTTCCGGGCTTCCGACCTGAATGGTCAGATCGCCCCCGGTAAGCTCAAGATCCTTGTCTCCTGTAACGCCCTGCACCGAGAGGTCTCCGCCGCGCATCCGCGCGTACAAGTTTGTAGATCTGGGGATTGCGATCGTGACCTGAAGTTCATTCTTCGGCACATGCGAGAGCTTGAGTTCCACGGCGCCGTCCGTACGCTTCAATTGAATCTTGATATTCCTTGCCAGCTCCATGTTCTTGCCCTCGACGTGAACGGAAATCTTCTCTGAGTCGCTGCCTACGACGCGAAAGTCGCCATCGTGCAGATGCAAACGAAGGTTCGCACCGCTAGCCAGGACCGCCTCGAAATCTCCATGTTGGAGAGTAGTGATCTTCTGCGCGGTCTGGCAGAGCGCCACCGACGCAAACAACAGATAAATAGCAAGAAACCGGAACACGTTATTCATAGGTCCCCCCTAGCTGAACAATACGCAAAGAATGGCCCAATGTTCCCTTTTTCTAACTGACGATTCCACGGCAGAACCAGCAGGGAAATGCGGGGTTACTTGGAGGCGGACGTGGCGGAGGCGGCAGCGGAGGGGGCGAGTTTGAGGACGAGGACTTGGCCATTGGAATAGAAGGAGCCGCCAGTGGCGGTCTTGGCTTCCTGCATGGGATCTTTGGGGAGGAAATGGGTGAGTTCGGAAACGAGGCCGGTGGAAGAGAGGGTTTTCTCGAGGTAGTCGCGCTCGAGATCGATATCGGGATCGATTTTGTGCGTCAGGCCGTTATTGCGCTGATCCTTCTCGAAGCCGATATCGTGCGTGGCGGCGCCGACCCAGAGCATCTGGCCATTGACGGTGAAGGGCGCTTTCCAGATGCGCAAGTGATTGCGAGAAGCCACGACGGAGATGGGTTCGGCGTGGGCCCAGCCATAGTCCTGCGGGCGGCCGAAGAGATAAAGTTGGCTCATGGGCATGGTGAGATAGGACTCTTTTGAAATACTGGCGATGGCGCCGAGGAGGATCGTGGACTTCACGTCGGCATCCACTTTGACCCAGCCGGCGGTGGTGAAGACTTTTTTCATGGCGTCTTCGTTGCCGATAATCAGGAAGTTGACCATATCGCCGGGATTGCCTTGCTTATCCGCGATGCGGCGGGGGATTTTGGCGAAGAGATGGTTATCAATGCCGGGGATGGATCGGACCAAGCGAGCGACTTCGCGGGGCGCCGAAACGTCCGCGGCATAGACTTCGACCTGCACGTTGTAGGAGCCCGTGCCGGTATCGCTGTCGGCTTGATTGATTCCCAGAGACAATTTGCCGGAGATGGGGGAGACGACGTCTTTGCGCGCGCCGATCAGGAAGGGTTGCGCGACATCGGCATCACCGACTCTGCCGATGAGTGCGCCGCGGCCTGCGTCATTATAAGGAAGGATGCGAATGAGGTCTTTGAAGCCGCGGGCAAGACCATCGGGACCGTTATCGGCCTTGGCGTCGGAATAGCGCAGATGGCCATCGGCCGTGACGATGACGCGCTGGCCGGCCTGAAGAGTGATGCCGGTGTCGGTCCAGATTTTGGCGCCATCGAGAGTGAATTCCTTGGAGAGAAGCTGCTTCGCGGCGGGAGTGGTGGTGGAAGCGCCGGTCTGGGCCGCGGGCTGCTGCGCGGAAAGGCGAGGCGGCGGAGCCAGGGTTAGAGCGAAAAACACAAAGGAAGACAATGAAGCACGGCTCACATGCACGAGCAAGGCGAACTCCTAGCGTGGCGACAGCTATCTTCATAAGTAACAAAAGAGGGAAGGAAGACGCAAGCTTCTGCTGCGAGTTCGGGGAAGACCCGAGCAACGGACGCGCGGGCAGAAGCCATCTACCGGAGGGATTCCGTTGTGAAGCAAATAAAAACGAGGACGATTCCTTGACTCATGGGAGGGGGGCCTGTACATTGACAGAAGGCGGTGGCAGTGCGATTCGTGAATGTCCGTATCCGTAAGAGATACCGCCATAAATGCCTCATGAGTCGGCCAGGACGCGCCCGCTAGAGTTCCGAACTGCCGCGCCTTGCCTAATCAGATGATTAAGGGAATTGCCGCAAGAATTTGCGCCGGGCTGTTGGTGCTCGGAGTGTCTCTGGGAGCAGCGGAGGCGCAGGGAACACCGCAGAAAACGAGGGTGGCCGCGCCAAGCTCGAATGTGCGGGTGGACGGCAGCGAGGCGATGTTCACGACGATGTGCGCGCTGTACGCGGCGGGCTACGAAGGGGAAGTGAACGAGGACAACTGGTCGACGTTCCGCACGCGGATCCGGGAGCGGGTGCGCCAGCAGCAGGGACCGGCGGTGGAAGCGTTGCGCGAGTTTTACAAGCTGCATCAATTGCGGGATCCCGGGGCGATGCTCTCGCGGTACGTGTGGTTCGGACTGGTTGCCGGAACCGCGCCAAAATTCGAGCCGGTGCTGAAACGCGAGGAATTGCCGCCGGATATGCTCGCACTGGAGGGCTTCAGCGAGATTCTTTCCAACTACTATACGGAACAGAACATTGGGGAGATGTGGAAGCAGGTCCAGCCGGAGTACGACCGGGAAATCGAGCGGCTGCACGACCCGGTGTCGCAGGTCGTGCTGGTGTCGACGTCTTATCTTCGAGAGATACTGGATCCAAGCAAGCCGGGAACGTTTACGATCATCGTGGAGCCGCTGGTGGGCCGGATCACCAACGTGCGAAATTATGGCGACGACTACGCCGTCGTCCTAAGCGGGAGCGAAGAGATACCGGTGGACGTGGTGCGCCACGCGTTTCTGCATTTTCTGCTGGACCCGCTGCCGCTGATGTACCCGCACGTAGTGGTGCTAAAGCGGCCGGTGTTTGAGATAGCGGCGAAGGCGCCGCGCCTGGCGCCGGACCTGAAGGATGATTTTTTCTCGTGGTTTAGCGAATGCCTGGTGCGCGCGGCGGAGTTGAAAGTGAAGCGGATGTCGCCGGGGGAACGAGAGGGGGCGTTAACGGCAAACGACACCAGCGGGTACGTGCTGGTGCGTCCGATTTTCCAGGCGCTGACGGGATTTGAAAAGTCCGAGCCGTCGATACGGATCTATTTTCCGGATCTGGTGCGCGGCATCGATGAGAAGGCGGAAGAGCAGAGAGTGGCGGGGATCAAGTTTGCCCCGGCGGAAACGCAGGCGGAAGCGGCGGCCCTGAGCGGCGAAGAAGTGGCGCGCAAGCGGCGGGCGAGAGTCACGACGATTCCGGATGACCAGGAAGCGCTGGCGCAACTGACGGAGGGGGAGCGGCGGATCGCGGAGCGGAATGCCCGGGCAGCGGAGAGTGCATTCAAGAGCGTGCTGGCCAAATATCCGGATCAGCCGCGTGCGTGGTACGGACTGGCTTTAGTGGCGCTGATGCTGGACCAAAATGTTCCGCAAGCGAAAGACATTTTCGGAAGGCTGACGTCCGGAGAGCATGCGGCGACGCAAGACCCCATGGTGCTGGCATGGTCGCACGTGTATCTTGGCCAGATTTACGAAGATGAAGGGCAGTTGGAGAAGTCGAAGACGGAATACCAGGCGGCACTCGCGGTGCAAGGGGCTCCGTCCAAGGCGCAGCAGGCGGCCCAAAAAGGGCTGGGCGAACTGGATCTGAGAAAACCGGGCGAGCGGCCCTGAAAAGAAAGCTAAAAAGAAAGAAGGAGAGCGGAGTATGAAACGCATGAAGATGGAGTTGGCAGGAGCGATGATACTGGGAATTCTGCTGTTCGGAGGAAAGGATGCGCTTGCGCAGGCGCCGGGTATGCAGCAACCGCCCGGGCAGGCGGAGAAGACGCCAACGCCGACAACGACGGCACCGTTGACGCTGAATGCAGCGCCGCCCCCGGTAACCGCGGAAGAGGAAGCGGCGATGAAAGCGTTTCGCGATGCGCCCCTAACCGACGTGCCGAAGAAAAACCAGATGGGCGAGGATTTCGTGCAGAAGTATCCGCAGAGCCGCTACCGGGTGGAGGTATATAGCTGGCTGGTGAAGGGCTACTACGGGGTAGGGCAAATTGACAAGATGGAAGCCGCAGGGGAAAAGGAACTGGCGATCCAGCCGGAGGACGCCACGACGCTGGCGATCATGGGCTCGATTCTCCCGCGCGCGATGAATGCGAGCACGCCGGACCCCATGAAGCGGCTGGCGAAGGCGGAACAATACTCGAAGAAGGCGTTGGAGTTGGTCCCGACGCTGCAAAAGCCCGCAAGCCTCACCGATGAACAGTTCACCGCGGCGAAGAACCAAACGAGCGCGATGGCGTACAGCGGGCTGGGGCTGGTGGCGTATCGCCGGGGGAAATTTGAGGATGCGATACCGAACCTGGAACAGGCCGTGAAGCTTGATCCGAGCCCGGATCCGGTGAACTACTACCTGCTTGGGGTCGCGAACGAGAAAGGTTCGCATTTCGACGATGCGATTGCGGCGTTTACGAAATGCGCCAGTTTCCCGGGAGGGCTGCAGCCGACGTGCAAGGCCGGGATTGAGGAAGTGAAGAAGCTTTCAAAGACAGAACTAAACGTGCCGAGGTAAGAGCGCCCCCGCCGCGGCACGTCGGGAGCCAAGGTGATGAACCGCGGGGATGATGAACAGTTAGAGGAACGGCTGGGCTACGCGTTTCGTGATCCTGAGGTGCTGGACCGCGCGTTGACGCACAGTTCAGCGGTGCCGGAGCTGCGCAGCGCCCGAGGGGAGGAAATATCTTTCAGCGGGTCGGCGGTGCAGGACAACGAGCGGCTGGAGTTCCTAGGAGACGCGGTGCTGGAACTGTTGACGAGCGAATACCTGCTGGCGAATTTTCCGGAATGGTCGGAGGGGCAGCTCTCCAAAAGCCGGGCGCGGATCGTAAATGCGCACTCGCTGGAAGCGGCGGCGCGGAGCCTGGGAATAGGAGAGCACCTGCGACTGGGACGCGGCGAGGAAAAAACTGGAGGGCGGGATAAGCCGGCGCTGCTGGCGGACGCGTTGGAGGCGGTGGTGGCGGCGATGTACCTGGACGGCGGGCTGGAACCGGTGCGGGAATTGCTGAAGAGGACGGTGTTCCAGTTGGCGCTGGAGAGCGGGGAACGCATTTCCGAATCCGACCGGAAGAGCGCGCTGCAGGAATATCTGCAGGGCAAAGGCGAGCCGCCCGCGGAATACCGGTTGGCCGGAGAAACAGGGCCGGATCACCAGAAGACGTTCCAGGTGGAGGTGTGGGTCAAGGGCGAATGCCTGGCCAACGCGGAAGGCAACACGAAGAAGGAAGCGGAACAGCGGGCGGCACGCAGCGCGCTGGAGAGGCTGCAGCAAGTGGAAGCAAATGCCAGCGAAGGGGTGGAACCGCATGCCGGATGAAACGCTCCCGCCGGAGAACGCGGCTCCGGTGATCGCCGGGGAAACGGAACCGGAAAAGACGCCCGAAGCGCCGGCGAATCGGACGACGATTTCAGAATACCTGGAATCCCTCCTGGTAACGGTCATCCTGGCGTTATTTGGCACGAGTTTCGTGGTGCAAGCCTTCAAGATTCCTTCCCAATCGATGGAACGGACGCTTTTGGTGGGCGATCACCTGCTGGTGAACAAGTTCATCTTCGGAGGGCGGGGGCAGTGGTACGACAAATTTCTGCCGTACCGGCCGCTGCAGCGCGGGGACATCATCGTTTTCAAATATCCTTACCTGGACCATCCGCACTTTGTGAAGCGCGTGATCGGGCTGCCGGGAGATCACCTGAAAGTGGCGGACCAGCAGGTGTACATCAACGGGAAGCCGCTGTATGAGCCGTACGTGTTGCACGATCCGGGGGTGGGGTACGATCCGCTGAACTATTCGTTCCCGCCGACAGGCAATCAGATTTTTGTTTCCGCGGTGCAGCCGGAATGGGCGCACGAAATCCGCAAATACATCCAGGGGGACGAGCTCGTCGTGCCGCCGGGGCGGTATTTTGCGATGGGGGACAATCGGGATCACAGCCTGGACAGCCGGTACTGGGGATTTGTGGATCGCGATGCGATCATGGGGCGGCCGTTCCTGATTTACTGGTCGGTGGAGGCTAACAGCAGCGATTACAGCGAAACGTCGTTTGGGCAGAGAATAATCGGGATTCTGGATACCCTGGTGCACCTGCCGGCGCGAACGCGTTGGAGCCGGATGCTGCACACCGTGCATTGAACGCGGGGAATTCTGACTTTCGGCCTAGGCGGGCTGAGGAAAAACCCGGGAAAGATTTTCTTCAGGGGCTAAAGCCCGTGCCTCCTAAAGAAAACGGCCCCTTCCGCAACCTCTTAGTTGTTTCGGCGGCGGTACACTTTTTCGTGGTGGTCTGAGAAACTCCCATCGGCATGAGTCGAATCCGGAGATACGGAAGAACCGCGGCAGTAGCGGTAGTGCTGCTGGTTGCGGCGCAGGTGGGTGTGTCTCTCCTGGCGAGCACGCACCGCATGCACGGCTACCTGATCGCGCGTCTGGAGAGGGCGTTCGGGAGGCCGGTGGAGGTCAGGCGATTTTCGGTGCAGATTCTGCCGATTCCGGAAGTGGACGCGATCGGGGTCACGATTGGAGAGGATCCTGCGTTCGGCCACGAGTACTTCCTGCGGGCGGAAAACATGGCGGCGAGCTTGCGCTGGATGGGGCTGCTGCGGGGCCACCTTGAATTTGGAACGATGTCGCTGACGAGGCCGAGCCTGATCCTGGTGCGGAATGCGCAAGGACGGTGGAACCTGGAAGGCTGGCTGCCGCCGGTGAAGGCGAAGCCGGGGGACGCCGGGACGTTTTATGGACCGCATCAGCCGGTCGAACCCACACATCATCTGCAAAGAATCGAATTCGACGAAGGCCGCGTGAATTTCAAGGAGGGCGAAGAGAAGAGGCCGTTTGCGTTCACGGGCGTTTCCGGGAGCGTGGAGCAAGTCTCGCCAGGGCGCTGGGAATTGCGGCTGGAGGCGCAACCCTGGCGAAGCGGGGTGACGCTGCAATCCACGGGGATCTTGCAAGTGCAGGGAGACGTGGCGGGCACTTCGGCGCGGCTGCAGCCGGCGCAGATTCAACTGCACTGGGGCCGAGCCTCGATTGCGGATTTGTTCCGGCTGGCCACGGGGAACGATCCCGGCGTGCGCGGGGAATTCGCGGTGGACGGAAATACCAGCGTGGGCAAGGAAAATCCGGGCGGTGCGGCAGCGGGGGAATGGCAATTTGAGCTGCAAGCGCGCACAACCCAAATTCACCGGTGGGACTTGACGGAGCGCAACGACAATCCGCGCGTCAACCTGAGCTTGAAAGGGAAGTGGAATCTGGTGGCGGGAACGGGGCACGCGGACGAGATGAGCGTCGAGTTGCCGGGTTCGAGCTTGCATGGGTCCGCTGATCTGCAAATTGCCGGGCCGCTGGAATGGAGCGCGCGAATTGACCGGGCGGGCGTGCAGGCTTCGGATTTGCTGGCGTGGTACCGCGCGTTTCAACCAGGCGTGGCGGAAGAAGTGACGGCGGAGCAATTCTTCAGCGGGGAAGGCACGGTACAGGGATGGCCGTTGCAATGGGAAGGGACGCGGATCGCCAGCGACGGCGGGAGCTTGCGGCTGCCTGAATTCCAACAACCTGTGCGGATTGGAGAAGTGCGCGGGGAGATGCGCGGTGAAAAATTCAGCGTTGAGCCAGTGCGCGTGACGCTGGGGCCGGCAGCGAAGGAAGCCGCGCCACCGGCAAAAACGGAGAAGCTTGCAGCGAAGGGACGAACCGCGGGGGAGCCGGCAAATTCGGTCGAGCTGCGATTTGCGCACGATTTCGCCGCGGGCCATGGTGATCTGTGGATCGAGGGAAGGCTCGACAAACTGCAGGATTTTTTCAAGGCAGCCGCGGCCATGGGGCACACGTTGAATCACGGCTGGGAACTGAGCGGCGGCGTCGCCACGGCGATGGACTTGAATTGGGAGCATGGATTTCTGAGGAGGCAATGGAACGGCACAGTGGAGTTGAAGAAAGCGGAGCTGCAGGCGGCGGGATTGAACCAGCCGCTGAAATTGGAGGAGGTGTCGCTGGAGTGGAAAGACGGGCAGCGAGGGGCGACGATCTCGCGCGCCGAGGGGTTTGGCGCGACCTGGTCCGGCGGAATCAAGGAAGCGGCGGCGTTGAACGCTTCGGGCGGGAGCGACTGGGGATTCCGGTTGCACGCGGACCACCTGGACGCCACGGAACTGGATCGCTGGTTTGGACCGAGGGCGCGGCCGAACTGGCTGCAGCGTCTGCTGCCGTCGCTGCTGGGGAACAACAACACCGGAGCGAAACCCAGCGAGCTGTTGCGGCGAATCTCGGCGGAGGGCGAGATGAGCGTGGACAGCGCGACAATCGAAAAAGTGAAATTGGGGAAGGTGAATGCAAAGCTGGCGTTTCACGACCTGCATTTGGAGGTGAGCGAGGTAGAGGCGCAATGGGCCGGCGGCACGGTGCGCGGCGGGATGATGGCGGTGTTTTCGGCGTCGCCAAAATATGAGATTGCCGCGGGATTTGACGGGGTGAATCTGGCGCAGGTGCCTTGGGCTGCGCACTGGACAGAACGCTGGGCGGGCACGGCGAAGGGAACGCTGCAACTGACAACGAAGGGAGTGGGCCGAGAGGAGTTGCTGCAAGGACTTGAGGGACGCGGAGAAATCAAGTTGAAGGGCGTGGAATTTCGCGGTTGGGACGTGGCCAGCAGCATGGAAGCGGGAACGCCGCGCATGGGCGTGTCGCGATGGACGAGTGGAGAAGGAGAATTTGCGGTGAAGGACCGGGCCGTGAATTTCGAGGGGATTCGCCTGGAGAGCCCGAAGGGGGAAATGGAGCTTGCGGGGACGCTCAGCTTTGGCCAGGAGGCGAAAATCACGATAGCGGAGAGCGATTTGCGGGAGCGCAGAGCCAAGGGAGGCGCGGCGGCGCGGAGTTTTGAGATGAGCGGACCCGTGGATGCGCCGCGAATCCGCATCGAGCCGGCGGCGGCTGTTGCGGAGAAGAAGCCCTGAGGGAACAAGGTCCCGGGACAACGGGCGATTCGGGAGACTGCGATGAAACGGGTGTTGGTTTGCGTCGCGCTGCTGGGCGCAGGCGTTTGCGCGGCGGGTGGTGACCAGCGCGTCGTGCTGCTGCCGCAGCTGCACGCGGGACAGGTCGTGAAGTACGACGTGCACGGGAACGTGAAACGCCACGTCAAAACAGAGAGCCGGGTCGCGACGATGCTGCATCCGGGTGATGTGCAGCGCGATATTGCGATGCCGCTGATATTCACCGCGAAGGAAGTCCATTTGGAGAAGGGGCGGCCGGTGGTAGTGGCGCACGCGGAGTTCGATGCTGGAGAGGCCGATGCTTCCGACAAGGATGCGCCCGCGCGCGCAAAGGTCGAATTCACGATCGCGGGAGACGGGCACGTCACCAAGGCCGAGGGGCTGGACGATGTTGCGCCGGAAATGCGGCTGGCATGGCAATTCTGGCTGTCGCGCTTTGCGTTTGGGTGGACGCTGCCGGCGGAAGGCGCGAGGCCCGGAGACAAATGGAAAACCGAGGAAGCGGAGACATCGCCTTCGCCCATCGCCGGGCTGGAATGGGAGAAGGAAACGACTTACGTGGGAAACGATAAGTGCCCGCTGATTCCCGCGGAAACGTGCGCGAGTTTTCTGACGCGGGCGACGCTGAAGCAGAAATCGTCCACGAAGGATGCCACGCCGGACGATTACCGGCTGCACGAATTGCGAACATCGGGCACGGCAAAAGGCACGGATGAGATCGTCACGTATATCTCGCTGAAGAGCGGGCTGGTGGTGCGGGCGACGGAAGAGACACAGCAGTCCATGGACGTGACCATCGCGAAAGCGGATGGCTCGAACGGCGTGCACTATACGATTGAAGCAAGCAGCCGGTTTGAGACGCTCCTGGTGACGGGGAGTGAATCCGCGGAGAAGTAAAGAAGCAAAGACCCGACGAAAAGAAAAAGCAGACCCAAGGCCCACCCCCGTAACCCCATCCGGGGCGCAAACAACACGCCTCAAAAAGCGAGGGTGGGGCACCGGGGGAGGATTGAGAGGGGTGCCCCCCGGGGTTTTTTCGGTACGAATTGCGGAAGCGACAGAAAGGAAAGGAGATGGGAGGAAGGGTGTACGGAGAATACGGAAATGTACGGCAAGGCTGTGCAAGAGTGTAAGGGTAAAACAGTATAAGAGTGGAAGAGATAAAACCGGAAGGCGAAAATGGGGAAGTGAAAATGGAAAATGGGGAAACAAAGGGGTTAGGGGGAAGTGTCGAGTGGTTGGTGACCCTCCTCCGCCGTCGCTGCGGCGGGCAAGCGGGTGGCGAGCAGTGAGAGAGGGCGAGGGAGTGGGGCGCGTTAATTGCTTCCCGGATGGAGTTGCGGGACGATCCGAGATAGCACAAGAACTGCGTCCCTTCAGCATAACAGGGAAGCATAGCACACTATTTACCGTATGTCAACTATTATTTAGTGGGTACTAGTTTCGAAACTGGTACCAGGTGAGGGAGAAAAGCACCCCAAGACCCTCACAAACCGAGGGGCACCCCGTTTCGTCTCGCAGTTTGAGCCTGGGCCGCCGGCCCGGAAACGTCAACACCCGCACCCTTTATAAACCAAACGCAAAGGGTGCGGCACCCACGTTTTACTTCCGTGCGAAGGGTGTGCCACCCGCCAGAATACCTTTACCGAGCACTCATCCGAGGATTGGGACTGCGCGGTCTTGAGGATTCACTTATTGAACTAGCCAAACCTAAACGCGGTAGGAAAGAAGAAACTGCCTTGGCTATGCGTATATGGAGGCTGAAAGCCGAAGGTAAAACTGCCCCGCAGATGAAGGTGATTTTTGAGTCTGAGGGGCAGTATTTCAGCTTGGAAAAGATTGAGTCCTACCTGAAAACCCGCCGTAAGAAACCCAAAGCCTGACCCGAGGTGGTGGAAAATCGAGGGGCCGATTTCCCACGTGTGCGAAATAGGTTCTCGATTTTCCACCTGTGCAAAACCGACAAATCCATTGTCCGCGTTGACTCAGCGCAGCGGTCGCAATCCATTTCATGCACTACAATTTTTGCCGCGTTCACAAAACTCTCCGCGTCACCCCAGCGATGGAAGCGGAAATCGCAGATCATGTTTGGACAATTGAAGAAATGCTTGATAAAGTCGGCTGTTAAATGGAAACGGCCCGATTTACGGTCGGGCCGCTCGAAACTCTTGCGCGCAATACAACAGTAGCGCAGGAGTTTGTCGAATGCAAGTCACAGGACATAAAACCAATGCTGCTGTGGATTCAATCAATTCCCAAGTGGATTCTGTCCTTCCTGGATTGGGTAGTCAGCCTAACCGAAAGACTCATGGCGCTCGCCATTGCCTACCTCGTTTTTTATGTTGGCTGGCATATCTTGCATCCCCCCATCGCCCAATCTCTGAAAGACGCCCTACAGATTCTTCCGGCAGATTGGAAGTTGCTCTTGATTCTTATGATTCCGTTATTCTACCGACCAATCAAAATGCTGTTGGGGAGAGTAAAGGGATTGCCCGGGGTGGATTTGGAGCCGCCAGAGAAACGCGAGACCGGCTCGGCAGAGGGGGAATAAGCACAATGCCATTTCTTCACCTGGGAGTCCGCTTTGGAGATTCGGATACTCCATCAAGAAAAGACATTGAGCGAGTTCTGAACGGAGCAAAGGACTGGTATAGATATGCGCCGAATTGTTGGTTAATTTATACCGGCAAAGATGCTGAAACATGGGGGAAGCGCATTAAAGCAATTCCCGGAATGGAAGAGGATACGAGCTTTCTTCTTTGTGAAATCAGCTTGGATTCCGACAAGCGGTATGGCTGGCTTGCAGATCGAGTGTGGCAATGGATTAAGAAAAGTCGTTCCTAAAAGGACCGTCCCGATGCCGGTCGGGGCTTTTATTTTCCGCGTTTGTCTTCCACGAATCCATCACACCAACACATCTTTAATTCTGGATTACCATGCGGCTGTGGTCCCATATCAGTAAGGTGATTACAGCCTTTCCCAACGTGCTCCGATTTTGGATGCTCGCATTTTATGCAGATTTTGTCTTCGTCGTTTGGCATGAAAACACCTCAGCACTTCCCATGCCATTCTCTCACCCTTGTTTTTCAAACTGAACCACTACCCAGTTTCTGAAGCGTGTAGTGAGAAGAAGCAACCCCAAGACCCGGGTACCAAACACCGGAACCCGGGGCACCCTCCGCGTTATTCACGACGAGCCAGGGGTAGCACCGCGCCATCCGGTCGGCTTGCGCCCTGCTGGAGCATGGTGAATCTCACTCCGTGCCACCCGCCTTGACAGATTGGGTGACGGCGAGTCCAACGCGTCACATCTACGAGACTTGGTATAATAGTGGTTTCGGCTGGCGCTGGCGGGCTAGCAGGAGACGCTCAGGATGAATTTCAAGCTGCACAGCACGTACCAGCCGCGCGGGGACCAGCCTGCCGCGATCGAGCAGCTTACGCGCGGCCTGAAGGCGGGAGAGAAGCACCAGGTGCTGCTGGGCGTGACGGGTTCGGGCAAGACGTTCACGATGGCGAAGGTGATCGAGGAGGCCAACCGGCCGGCGCTGGTGCTGGCGCACAACAAAACGCTGGCGGCGCAGCTCTATCACGAGTTCAAGCACTTCTTTCCGGAAAACGCGGTGGAATATTTCGTGAGCTACTACGATTTTTACCAGCCGGAGGCGTACGTGCCCTCCGCGGACATCTACATTGACAAAGAAGCGACGATTAACGACGAGCTGGACAAGCTGCGCATGAGCGCGACGCGTTCGCTGTTTGAGCGGCGGGACGTGGTGATTGTCGCGTCGGTATCGTGCATCTACGGCATCGGCTCGCCGGAAGCGTATTACGGGATGCTGGTGATGGTGGAAAAGGGGCAGCAGACTTCGCGGGAAGCGCTGCTGCACCGGTTCGTGGATATCCAATACGAGCGCAGCGAAGACCTGAGGCGCGGCACATTTCGCGTGCGCGGCGACATCATCGAAATTTATCCCACGTACGAAGACCAGGGCTACCGCATCGAAATGTGGGGCGACCAGATAGATACGCTGCGGCAGATTGACCCGCTGACCGGCGAAATCCGCGCGGGACAGGAAGATCTTTCGCGCGTGCCCATTTATCCAAAAACGCATTACGTTATGCCGCAGGAGCAGCGCGACCGCGCCATCGTGGGCATACAGGAAGAGCTGGAATGGTGGAAGAAAGAGCTGGAGAAACAGAACAAGTTTGTGGAGGCGCAGCGGGTGGTGCAGCGCACGATGTTTGACATCGAGATGATGCGCACGATCGGCTACTGCCACGGCGTGGAGAATTACTCGCGGCACTTGAGCGGACGTTTGCCGGGCGAAGCGCCGCCAACGCTGCTGGATTATGTGCCGCAGGATTACCTGCTGTTTGTGGATGAAGCGCATGCGACGATCCCGCAGGTGGGAGGAATGTCCCACGGCGACAGGTCGCGGAAACAGACGCTGGTGGATTATGGCTTTCGCATGCCCTCGGCGCTGGATAACCGGCCACTGACATTCGAGGAGTTCGAGCACCGCATGAATCAGGTGATCTATGTGTCGGCGACGCCGGGTCCGTATGAATTGACGCGGTCCGGAGGTGTAGTGGTGGAGCAGGTGATCCGGCCGACGGGATTGATCGATCCGGAGGTGGAAGTGCGTCCGGTGAAGGGCCAGGTGGACGACCTACTGGAGGAGATACGGCTGCGCGCGGAGAAGAACGAGCGAGTGCTGGTGACGACGCTGACGAAGCGCATGGCGGAAGACTTGAGCGAATATTTTTCGGAGATTGGCGTGCGCTGCCGGTATCTGCACTCGGAAGTGGAAACGCTGGACCGGATTAAGATTCTGCGGGATTTGCGGAAGGGCGAGTTTGATGCGCTGATCGGCATCAATTTGTTGCGCGAGGGCCTGGACCTGCCGGAAGTGTCGCTGGTGGCGATTCTGGATGCGGACAAGGAAGGCTATTTGCGGAGCACGACTTCGCTGATCCAGACCATGGGGCGTTGCGCGCGGCATATTTCGGGAAAAGCGATTTTGTATGCGGACAGGCGGACCAAATCCATGAACGAGGCGATCGGCGAAACGTACCGGCGGCGCGCGAAGCAGCTTGCGTACAACAAGGAAAACAACATCACGCCGCAATCGATTGTGAAGGGCGTGGACATGGAGCTGGCACACATCGTGGAGGCGGATTACGTGACGGTGCCGCTGGATGCCGGGGAATTGGACGCGGCGACGGCGAACATTCGCTCCGAGGAACAACTCGCCGAAATCCTGGGAAAACTGGAAGCGCAGATGAGGGAGGCGGCGAAGAAGTTCGAGTTTGAGAAGGCGGCGCAGTTGCGGGACCGTATACGGTCGTTGAAGCAGCAGGATTTGACGGGAATGTTTGGGAAGGAGACGAGCGAAGGAGCGGGCGGTGCCGGCGATTGAGGGTTGGGCGACGTGAGAGGGGAAGTTCACTAGAGCCGACCTGAAGTCCGGGCGTTGCACCCTTTGAAGAGAGATCCCTCGACTGCGCGGCCCGGCGCGCCAGAAAACGGCGCAAAAGAAGAAATCGGGCCGCTTCGCTCGGGATGACAATTTGTGGGTGTAATAGGCATCGCAAAAGCGGCGGCGACCCGCCCTTCACTGCGCTCAGGGCAGGCCGCACTCCAAATTAGCTGGATCAACGGCTGCGACGGCGGAGCGCGTCGAGGGAATAGAAGGTGCCGCGCCAGGTGATGCCGCCCTGACGCAAGGTGATGAAGGTGGAGCGCAGAAGCATGTAGGTGAAGAGGAGCGCGCCAAGGGGCAGCGTGAGGCAATAGAGCGGGGAAACGCGCATGACGATGTCCACGCCAATGTGAAAGCATAGGGCGATCAGAACGGCGATGCCGGCGAAGATGCGAACCCAGCCGTGGCCGAAGAACACACCAGCGAAGGGAAGTACGTTGAGGACGAGCACGCTCAAGCACTGAGCGGCGACCAGCGGCCCGCTGAATTGAGCGTTGGCAAAGAAATTTTTCTCCACGCCGCGAATCAAGTTGCCAATGCCGACGTGCCAACGCACGGAAACCGCGTCCTGGGCGACGGCCACGCCGGAACGGAAACCGCCCAGCTTGACAATTTTGCCAAGCATAACGTCGTCGATCACTTCCATGGCCAAGCGGCGGTGGGTGCCGCAGGCCTCGTAGGCAGTGCGTTTGACCATTTGAAAAGCGCCCACACCGACATAGGCGCGTGAACGCGGATTGCTCACCTGGCGCGGGTCGATGGCCATAATAAAAGAGAGGCCGAAGAAGGTGAGGAACACTTTTTCCCAGAAACCGACCATGACGATATCACCGAAGAGCGTGAGATGGTCGAGTTGGCGATCGCGTGCGAGGGCCACGGAGCGGCGAAGCGTGTCCGGCCGGAAGCGCACATCGGCGTCGGTAAAGAGCAGCCAATCACCGGAGGAGACTTCGTAGGCCTCTTGAAGAGCATGAGGTTTGCCGAGCCAACCTGTGGGTAGTTCGGTGATGTGGACGACGCGGAGGCGGTCGTGCGTGGCGGCGAAGTCGTCGAGGATGCGGGGCGTGGCATCGCGGGAACGGTCGTCCACGGCAATGATTTCCAGGCGGGGATAATCGATTTCGATGAGGGTGGCAAGGGCGTCGGGCAGCTTCTCCTGTTCATCGCGAGCCGCGAAGATCAGCGAAATCCGTGGGCAATCGGCGTCTTTTGCGGGGGCGTAGCTCTTGAGCCAGGGCAAGCGCACAGCGCCATAGGCCACGCGCAAACCGTAGGTGACCCAGACGAAAGCGATGAGTCCGAAGAGGAGCAGCCAGAAAAGATGCATGCTGATTGGAGTCGAGAGCCAACCTCAGGTTATGCTAACACGGATGCCAAAGAGCATTGCCATCGTGGGAGCAGGACGCGTGGGGCGCGCGTTGGGGCAGCGACTGCGTGAGCTGGGCTGGAGAATTGGGGTGGTGGCAGCAAGGACCGAAGCCAGCGCGCGCAAGGCGGTGCGCTTTATCGGGGCGGGGCAGGCACAGGCAGGACTTACCCGGCAGATTTTCGGCAGCACCACGATTCTGGTGAGCGTGCCGGACGACGTGATCGCCAGCGTGGCGGATGAGCTCGCGCGAATGGGCGGAGAAGAACTGCGGGGCAAGGCTGTTTTGCACACGAGTGGTGCGTTGGGTGCGGGCGTGCTGCAGTCCGTGCGGGCCTGCGGCGCGGCGGTTGCTTCCATACACCCCATGCAGACGTTTAGCGGCGTAGGCGTGCCACCGCTGGAAGGCAAAGTATTCGCCATTGAAGGCGACGAGATCGCCGTGCGCGTGGCACGAGGGATCGCGCGCGAGCTGGGAGGAACTCCGGTGAGCATCGCGGCCGCCATGAAGCCGCTGTATCACGCCGCGGGGGCATTTGCGGCGGGACACCTGCTGGTGCTGGAAGAGGCCGGGGTGCAAATGCTGATGACGGCGGGAATGAAGAGGCAAGAAGCCACGCGGGCGCTGCTATCGCTGTCGCGGCAGGTGATCGACCACTACGAAAAGTTGGGGCCGCACAAGGCGTGGACCGGGCCGCTTTCGCGTGGCGATTACGGCGTGGTTGCCGGCCATGAAGAGGCTTTGCAGCAACTCGCTCCGGAATTTCTGGAAGCGTACCAGGCGGTGAGCCGGCTGGCGGCGCGCGTTCTGGCGCACGATCCGGCCGCCATGCTGAAAGAATTGGAAGCGATTTCAATGGCGTTACAGCAATCATCGAAAAGCAAAGGGGGCCAGGCTTGACGCGACTTCAAATTTCCATACAGAGCGCCACGCTCAAGAACGGGTTGCGCGTGGTGATTGCGCCGGATGCCATCGCTCCGGTGGTGACGATCGGGGTGTACTACAAAATCGGATTCCGGCTGGAACCGCAGGGGCGCAGCGGGTTCGCGCACTTATTCGAGCACATGATGTTTCAAGGCTCGGAAAACGCGCCGAAGATGCAGCATATCAAGCTGATCAATTCGAGCGGGGGCTTGCTGAACGGCTCGACGATGTACGACGTGACGAATTATTACGAAGCGGTGCCGTCGAATGCGCTGGAGCGGGTGCTGTGGCTGGAAGCGGACCGCATGCGCGCGCTGAAAGTGGATGACGAGAATTTGCGGAACCAGCGCGACGTCGTGAAGGAAGAAGTGCGCGTCAACGTGCTCAACCAGCCCTATGGCGGCTTTCCGTGGCTGGACATGCCGCCGGTGGCGTTCCGCAACTGGGCGAACGCGCATAATTTCTACGGAGATTTCGCGGATCTGGATGCGGCGAGCCTAGCCGATGTGCAGAAGTTTTTCCGGACGTATTACGTGCCGAATAATGCGGTGCTGTTGCTGCTGGGGGATGTGAAGCCGGAGGAAGGATTTGCGCTGGCGGAAAAGTATTTCGCGCCGATTCCGGCGGGAGCGGCGCCTCCGTTTGCGGATCCCACGGAGCCCGCGCAAAAGGAAGAGCGGCGGGGACACGTCGAGGAGAAATTCGGGACGCTGCCGGCGATGGCCATTGGCTATGTGCTGCCGGCGCGGCGGACGCCGGAGTGGTTCACCATGGCGCTGCTGGACCAGGCGCTGCACGGCGGACGGGCCGGGCGCATCTACCGCGAACTGGTGCTGGAAAAGCAGATTGCCGTGGAAGCGGATGGAGGGATTGAGGATCTGTTCGGGTACAACGGGCCAACACAAATGACAACGCGAATTCTGCATAAGCCGGAGTATTCGGCGGAGGCTACGCTGGCCGCATTTGATTCGGTGATTCGCGAGGTAAAGGAGAAGGGCATCAGCGAGGACGAATTGCAGCAACTCCAGGTGAAATGGCGCTCCGATTATTACTCGATGCTCGAGGGCGGACGAGGCGGGTATATGCCGCACTACGGGCTGATGCACCTGCTGGCGTGCTTCACACTGTTCGACAATGAGCCGCAACTGGTGAACACGATACTGGAGGGTTTTCTGGAGGTGAAGCGCGAAGAGGTGCAACGCGCCGCGCAGAAATATCTGCGGCCAGAAAACCGCGCGATTGTGTTTCGCACGCCGGTGAAAAGCGATGCGAGGGAGGCGGCGTAATGGCGACGCACGAAGCAGAGGTTCCCACATTGGCGCCGGCATTGACGCCGGAACGCCCTGTAACGTGGCCGAGGCGAACGAGAGCGCAGCTGGCGAATGGACTGGAAGTGGTGCTGGCGGAAGCGCATTCCATCCCGAAATTTCACGGAGAGCTTTATTTTCGCGCCGGGAACGCGCTGGTGGCGGATCGCGCGCCAAGCCTGGCCGAAATGACGGCGACGGTGGTGCGCACGGGAACGGCGAAGCGCGCGAGCCGGCAGATTGAAGAGGACCTGCGGCGGTTGGGCGCGGACCTGGGCACAAACGCGGGGCAGGATACCAGCGCGATTTCGTTCGCCGGGCTGAGCGAGTTTGCGGAGCCGCTGCTGCAAATGGTGAATGAACTGGCGCGCGAGGCCTCTTTTCCGGATGCGGAGTTCGAGCGGGAGCGGCGGCAGAAGCTCGAGGAAGTGAAGCTGGAACGGACTTCGCCGGGTTTTTTGGCCGGAGAGAGGCTGCGCAAGGTGTTGTTCGGAGCGCACCCGTACGCGCAAGTCTCGCCAAGCGAGGCGCAAGTGGCGGCGTACCAACGCGAGGATTTGCAGAGCGTGTACCGCGAAATCTACACGCCGGAAAATGCGCTGCTGATGCTGGTGGGTGACTTTGATCCGCCAGCGCTTTTGAAAACGATCGAGAAGGCGTTTGGAGATTGGACGGGGAAGAAGCCTGTGGCAAAAGAAACGGCAGCGCCGCCGAAGCCGCGCGGGCGCCGGGTGTATCTGGTGCACAATCCGGGATCGGTGCAAACGCAAATCCTGGCGGGCTGTCATGCGATCACGCGGAAGCATCCGGACTGGCTGCGGCTGGGGTTGACGAACAGCTTGTATGGCGGGGCATTCAATTCGCGGCTGGTGATGAACATCCGCGAGGACAAGGGATACACGTATAGCCCGCGGAGTGGCGTGATGCCGCTGCGCGAGTATGGGTACTTCTCGATATCGGCGGCGGTGCGGAACGATGTCGTGGCGGCTTCGCTGACGGAGATTTTCTACGAACTCGACCGGCTGCGTTCCGTGCGGGTTCCCGAGGCGGAGCTTGCCGATGCGCAGAATTACCAGACGGGCGTGTTCTCCATGGGGCTGGCGACGCAGGAGGGGCTGCTCTCGCAATTCTCGACCGTGGAGCTGAATGAATTGCCGGCGGACTATCTGGAGACCTACCGCAACAAAGTCAGGGGGCTGACGGCCGAGGATTTGCTGGCGACAGCACGGAAATATTTTGACTCGGCGAACATGCAGATCGTTGTGGTTGGCGACCGCGCGGAGATCGAAGAACAGGCGGGGCTGTTCGGGGAGGTGGAAGTCTACGACGCCCAGGGGAAACGCGTGGAGTAGGTGCAGGCGGTTGTTTTATTCCTCAGTTCGACCAGGCGGTGCGCGTGATTTTATCGTTGCCGGTGCCCGGTGCGCTTGTTATTATTAAGTAGTTATGTCATTGCAGTTCTACTACGGCCGAATACTTTCCTTGCTTTGGTGTCTCCTGATACTTTGCTGTGCCGATGCTGTCCTCGCCAAGAAGAAGCCGCCAACGCATCCCATCAATTTGAATTCGGCTAGCGCGGCAGAATTGCAGCAAGTGCCGGGGATCGGGCCATCCACCGCGGAAAAGATACTGCAGATGAGGAACTCTTACGGCGCGTTCAAGAGCGTGGATGACCTCTTGGCGATCAAGGGGATTGGTCCAAAGAGGCTGGAAAAGATGCGCAAGTATCTGACGGTTGAGAAGGCGGCGCAAGACAAGAAGGCGTCCACAAGCGCACAAGCGGCGCCGACGGCGGCGAAGTCACCGCCCGCAAAAAAGGTGGCCCCGAAACCGCCGGCGAAAAGCAACCCTCCCCCGGAACCATCTGCGAACGATGACGAAGAGCCGTAGGGGGCTGATTTGAAATCCGGGCAATTGTCTTTCCAAGACTCGTTCGCTAATTAGACGGTAGAAAGAACATGCTGCTTGCGGAGTCTCTTGCGAAAAGCAGATCCCTCTCCCGCTATGCGAAATCGGGATGACAAAAGTGTTTACGTTTTGCCGAGATGGAGTCGAGCAGTGCTCGATCCCACATTGCTCAAACGTACCGAGCGGGGTTGCTAAAGCATGTTCACGTGGCGGCCCGCCCCGCAACTCCATCCGGGGCGCAAACAACGCGCCTCAGCCCTTCGCGGCTCAGGGTAAAAAGGCGGGCCCTACACAAGAAAGGAGAGTAGATCCGAAGATTGGCCACTTCGTCAGCTACAGGCGCTGGTGGGTGGGCTTGGGTGTGGAGAGTTGCAGGGGAACCTGGTCGGCGATGCGGATGCCGTAGCCTTCGAGGGCGATGACTTTCTTGGGGTGATTGGTGACGACGCGGATATCAGTGAGGCCGAGGTCGATCAGGATTTGCGCGCCAATGCCGCTTTCGTGCTGCACCATGCGCTGGCGGGCCGGCTCGCGATCGAGCTGGCCGCGGGAATGAAAGTGGATTTGCGGCAAGGTCCCGGGAGTTTCCGGCGTGTCAATGGTGTAGCCGCGGCCGGTGTGGTGCAGGTAGAGAAACACGCCGCGGTCTTCCTCGGCGATTTTTTCGAGGGAGCGCGCCACAAGATCCGGACAATCGCACGCGGTTGATCCAAAAACATCGCCGGTGAGGCAGTGGGAGTGAACGCGGACGAGCGGAGGCACGGGGCCGCTCAGCTCACCGCGAATCAGCGCGATGTGCTGATCGTGGTCCACGTCGCTGGAGTAGGCGATCATGCGGAAATCGCCGTAGCGGGTGGGCAGGATGGCCTCGGCGACGCGGCGGACATAGCGCTCGTGCTGCATGCGGTAGCGGATGAGGTCCGCAACCGTGAGCATCTTCAGGTTGTGCTCCCGGCAGAATTCGATGAGCTGCGGCACGCGGGACATCGTGCCGTCTTCGTTCATGATTTCGCAGATGACGCCGGAGGGATTGAGGCCGGCGATGCGCGCCAAATCCACGGAGGCTTCTGTTTGTCCGGCGCGAACGAGCACGCCGCCATGGCGGGCGCGAAGAGGGAACATGTGGCCGGGGCGCGCGAGGTCCTGCGGGCGAGTCTTAGGGTCAATGGCGGTGAGGATGGTGATGGCGCGGTCGGAGGCGCTGATGCCAGTGGTGACGCCGAGCTTCGCGTCAATGGCTTCGCAAAACGCGGTGCCGTGGACGGAGGTGTTGATGGGGGACATGAGCGGGAGATTCAGTTCTTCGCAGCGCTGCTCGGTGAGGGCGAGGCAGATCAGGCCGCGGCCGAACCTGGCCATGAAGTTGATGGCCTCGGGGGTGATTTTTTCCGCGGCCAGGGTGAGGTCGCCTTCGTTTTCACGGTCCTCATCGTCCACGAGGACGATCATACGGCCCTGGCGAATCTCTTCGACCGCTTCTTCTACGGTGGTAAATGGGGAACGTGGTTCAGCCATAAGAAAAGAATAGAGGCAAGGATGCAAGGAAGTAAAGATGCAGCTGGGTGAAAGACAGGGGAATTGGTAAAGCCCAGAGTACGAGCTACCGGTCCAAGAGAAAGACTTTCTTCAGGGGCTAAAGCCCGTTGATTGCGAGGGTTTAACGCCAGGGCTGAAGCCCCGGCCCCCTAAAGAGAATACTTTTTCTGCAGCATATGAAGGCGTGCCCCCGCAAAGGCAGTTGGGATCTAGCCTCTAGCGGAGGAGGGGGGCGAGGAAATGAAAGATGGTGGCTCCGAGGAAGGCTGCGCCGGGGATGGTGAGCACCCAGGCCCAGACGATGTGGCGCGTAACGCCCCAGCGCACGGCGGTGAGGCGGTGAGAAGCGCCAACGCCCACGATGGCGCCGGTGATGGTGTGGGTAGTGCTGACGGGAATGCCAAAACGAGCAGTGGTGAACAAGGTAATCGCACCGGCCGTCTCCGCGGCAAACCCTCCGAAGGGAGTGAGTTTGGTGATGCGCTGGCCCATGGTCTTGATAATGCGCCAGCCGCCGGCCATCGTGCCGCCACCCATGGCCAGATGGCAGCAGATAATCACCCAGTAGGGAACCGCGTAGTTCTTCATCAATCCACCGGCAACCAGGGCTGCGGTGATGATGCCCATGCCTTTTTGCGCGTCATTGGTGCCGTGACCCAGACTGTAAGCGGCTGCGGAAACCAACTGCAGGCGCCGGAACCAGCGGTCCACGCGGCGAGGCCGCTGATTGCGGACCACCCAGGTGGTGAGGACGCTGACCAGCCAGCCGATGCACATGCCGATGATGGGCGAAAGGAAGATGAAGAGAACCGGCATGGTCCAGCCATGGAGGACGAGCGCTTTGAAGCCGGCGTGAACTACAGCCGCGCCGCCGTAACCGCCCATAAGCGCGTGCGAGGAGCTTGTCGGCAACCCCAGTGTGAGGGTAATGAGGTTCCAGGTGATCGCGCCGAGGAGGCCGGCGAGGAGCACCTTCTCATTCACCATTTCGATGTGGACCATCCCTTTGCCGATGGTGCCGGCGACAGCGGTGCCGAAGACGAACGCGGCGATGAAATTCCAGAAGGCGGCCCAGAGGACGGCGCGGAATGGCGTCAAGACGCGCGTGGAGACGACGGTAGCGATGGAATTGGCGGCGTCGTGCCAGCCGTTGGAGAACTCGAAGGCAAGGGTGATGCCGATTGTAAGGGCAACGAGAACGAAGCTGCTCACGGGAATCAGGCGTTCTTCAAGATAACACTCTCGATGACATTGGAGACGTCTTCGCACTTATCAACAGCGGTTTCGATGACCTCGAAAATTTCCTTCCACTTGATGATCTGAACGGAGTCTTTTTCTTCTTCAAAGAGCTGGGCGATCAGGGTGCGGCAGATGCGATCGCTTTCGTTTTCGAGGCGGTTGATTTCGATGACGCGGTGGAGCGCCTTGTCCGGCGTCTCCATGGCGTGAATGGCCGCGGAGAGCTCGACAGTGGCCGCGGCAAGGACCTTGGAGAGTTCGATGGTGCCTGGGCGGACGGTGTCGATGCGGTAAAGGACGAAGCGGCTGGCGGCGGCGTCAATCAGGTCGATGACGTCGTCCATGGTGCCGCAGAGCTCGTGCATGTCCTCGCGGTCGAAAGGAGTGATGAAGGTCTGGTTGAGCTTGCGGAAGATCTGATGGGTGATTTCGTCGCCCTGGTGCTCGATGGCCTTGATGCTTTGGACCTGCTCGGGGACGCCGGTGTAATGCTCCAACATTTTAGTGAAAGATTGAGCACCGGCCACGATGTTCTCAGCTTGCTTTTGAAAGAGGACGAAAAAGTCCCCATCGCGCGGCATGAAGCGCTGCAAAAATCCTGACATGTGACTCGCTCCCCCCTGAGGAGCAGAGTGTGGCAGAAAGAGTTTACTCAAGAGAGGGAAGCGAGGCAAGGAAGGGGGTCACAAGGCGGAGGTCACCAATAAGGAGGGTGCAAGGAGTCTTGCATGTGGGATGGGCGAGCACAACCTTTATCAAAACAAGGGCTGCTTACTCCATGAAATGGGCGATCGGTAGGGGCCGCCAGCTTTGAATCAAGGGACCTTGGCGAGAAGGAGCACAGCGGTGCTGCGCCCTTACAAGAGCAAGAGGAAGCCAAGAGCGGAGCGTCCCGGAAGGCGGTCTCTACACAAGCGGAATCAAGAGCAAAGTCCCTGCAAGGCTGATTGTGAACCGGAACAAGAGTAGTTGTGCCGCGATCCCTGCACTGCGGCCCGCAAACGACGCGGTCCTCCGGTCGGGATGACAATGGGTTTGGACCTTGGCGAGAAGGGGCGCAGCGGTGCTGAGGCCCTGTGATAGGAAAAAAAAGGGCGGCCGCATTAACGACCGCCCTTCTTGGTGGAGTTTGTTTGGATGGCTAAGGCTTAGTACATGCCGCCCATGCCGCCGGGGCCACCAGGGCCGCCGCCGGCGCCTGCCGCCTTGGACTCTTCCTTGATCTCAGCCACGAGAGCTTCGGTGGTGAGCATGAGGCCGGCAATGGACGCGGCGTTCTGCAGCGCCAGGCGGGTGACCTTCGCTGGATCGATAACGCCCATCTTGACCATGTCGCCGTATTCGCCCGTTTCCGCGTTGAATCCGAAGTTATCGTCCTTGGACTCGCGGATTTTGCCGATCACGACCGCGCCTTCAAAGCCGGCGTTGAGCGCGATCTGGCGAGTGGGCTCTTCGAGAGCGCGCTTCACGATGCCGACACCGACGAGCTCATCGCCAGCGGCCTTGATCTTGTCAATGGCGGTGATGGCGCGGAGCAGGGCAGAACCGCCGCCGGGAACGATGCCTTCCTCAACGGCTGCGCGGGTGGCGTGCATGGCGTCTTCGACGCGCGCTTTCTTTTCCTTGAGTTCGGTTTCGGTGGCGGCGCCAACCTTGATCACAGCCACGCCGCCGACGAGCTTGGCGAGGCGCTCCTGGAGCTTTTCCTTGTCGTAGTCGGAGGTGGTGTTCTCTATCTGCTGGCGGATCTGCTTCACGCGGCCTTCGATTTCGCCGGGCTTGCCGGAACCTTCAACGATGGTGGTGTTGTCCTTGTCAATGGTGATTTTCTTGGCCTTGCCGAGGTCCTCGATCTTGACGTTCTCGAGTTTGATGCCAAGGTCTTCGGTGATGGCCTTGCCGCCGGTCAGGGTGGCAATGTCTTCCAGCATGGCCTTGCGGCGATCGCCAAAGCCGGGGGCCTTAACGGCGGCGCACTGCAAGGTGCCACGCAGCTTGTTCACCACGAGGGTGGCGAGGGCTTCGCCTTCGACGTCCTCAGCGATGATCAGCAGGGGCTTGCCGAGCTTGGCAATCTGCTCAAGCAGGGGCAGGAGGTCCTTCATGGAACTGATCTTTTTCTCGTTGATGAGGATCAGCACGTTCTCCAGGGTGCACTCCATGCGGTCGGGATCGGTGATGAAGTAGGGGGAAAGGTAGCCGCGGTCAAACTGCATGCCTTCGACGACTTCCAGATTGGTGTCCATGGTTTTGGATTCTTCCACGGTGATGACGCCGTCCTTGCCGACCTTATCCATCGCCTCGGCGATGATTTTGCCGATCAGCTTGTCGTTGTTGGCGGAAATGGTGCCCACCTGAGCGATCATGTCGCCCTTGACGTCCTTGTGAAGCTTGTTGATTTCCTCGACGGCGACTTCGACAGCCCGGTCGATGCCGCGCTTGAGGGCCGTGGGGCTGGCGCCGGCCGCAACCGTCTTCACGCCTTCGCGGAAGATGGCCTGGGCCAGCACCGTGGCGGTGGTGGTGCCGTCGCCGGCGACGTCGCTGGTCTTGCTGGCGACTTCGCGAACCATCTGCGCGCCCATGTTCTCGAGCGGATCGCGCAGTTCGATTTCCTTGGCCACGGTGACGCCGTCCTTGGTGATGACGGGGGCGCCAAACTTCTTTTCAATCACCGCGTTGCGGCCCTTGGGGCCGAGGGTGATTTTTACTGCATCCGCAAGAGCATTCACGCCACGCAGAATCGCCTGGCGGGAAGCTTCTCCGGTAACAATCTGCTTCGCCATTGCTTCATTCCTCCTAGTAAGTTCCTTCGCTGCTATTTCGATTTGAGAATTTCGTCTACTGCGCCGATCTGGATAAAGGTAATCAGTTATCGGTTATCAGTAATCAGTAAGAACAACCGTATGAGCCACTCAAAAACAACCTGCGATGAACCGGAGCTCAAAACTTAGAACTTAGAACTGATTACTGAAAACTCGCTACTTCTTTGCTGCCTTTGCCGCCCCGCTCAGCTTGGCGAGAATTTCCTCCTCGCGGAGGATCAGGTATTCCTCGCCCTCGATCTTGATTTCGGTGCCACTGTACTTGCCGAAGAGCACGCGATCACCAGCTTTGACGTCGAGAGGAATGCGCTCGCCCTTCTCGCGCTTGCCGGCGCCAACGGCGATGATCTCGCCCTCTTGCGGCTTTTCCTTCGCGGAGTCAGGGATGATGATGCCGCCCTTGACGGTTTCCTTCTCTTCAATACGCTTCACGATAACGCGATCGTGGAGCGGTGTAAGATTGACTGCCATCGTAGAAAAACCTCCATAAGTGAACTAGCGGTAGAACAAAAGACTTACCGTGGTGGGGAGAGCCGGAAGGGAAATTAGCACTCCTCGCTACCGAGTGCTAATATACCAGGAATTCCCATCAAGTCAAGCGATTTCCTTGCGATATGGGTGTTGCGCACGCAGATTTCTTTGCACGCTCGAATTATTAAGTTCCTTATTTACAATAAGTTAAGTCCGCCAGAATTTTCTTGCACTTGGCAATTGCCCTGCTTCTTGCCCAGCGATAGACTCGCGTCTTAACCCCGATGCGCTGGCTCCTTTATCTGCGACTTGTCTTACTCACTGCTGGGACGCTACTCCCATTTTTTTGGATGGTGGTCATCCTGGGCCATCGCCGCCAGCGCAACTTCGAGCGCATATTTTTTTTCATGTGCTTGGCGCTGACATGTTTCTTCGGGAGCAGCCTACTCGCGCTGAACGCGGAACTCTACTACGGCGCTGCGCCGCGTGGCTTGCTGCGCTTTGCCTGGACGTTTCTGTGCCTGGGCCTGTGGTTTATCCCTTCGCTCACCGTGCATCTCCATGCTGAATACGCTTCGATCCGTGAATTGCTTCCTTCGCGGCGGCGAATGGCCCTGTGGCTCGTGGTCGCCTACCTGCCGTCAGCGATCCTCATACCGAAATTGTTGGCGGCGCTCCAACTCCGGGAGGGGTTCGACTTTGCGCGACCGACGCACATGCTGGGCTTCGCATTTCAACTGTGGTTCGTCACCGCGTTGGCGCTGGCTGCCTACTGGCAGAGGCGTTTTTTTCTGGTGGCCCCGGATCAAGAGCAGAAGTCGTTTCACAGAATCACTCTTGGATTTGTTCTCGTGCTTGCGGTATTGCTGCTCGGAATGGTTTTAGAGCAACGTGTGCTCGGGCCGGAAGCAGGGAAGACGCTGTCCACTCTGCTGCTGATTCTGGTTCTCGTGCCTCTCGTTCTGCTCATTGGAAACGTCCAGCGGTTCAACTTTTTGCAGATTGGGAGGCAGCGGAACCTGATCTATGCCGTGTTCATGGTGTTTCTGGCACTGCTGTACCTGAGTTTTGTGCGGAGAGCCAGTTTGTGGTGGGAGCATTACCTGCCCCCCGAAGCGACGGCGGCGCTGCTGCTATTTTTGCCCGTGGTGTTCTTTGAGCCGCTGCAGCGGGTTATGGGAAGGCTGCTGCGAAAGACGGCGCAGACGGAAGTGGACCGGGCGCAGAAATTGATGGGGCCGATCAATGAGGTGGCGCGGGTTGGGAACCAGGCCAAGCTGAGGGAATTCAGTGAGCGGTGGATTGCCGAGCAGTTGCAACTCGCCGAAGCGCGTCTATCCCTTGACGCCAAAGGAAAGACGCCGAATCTCCTGGAACATTCTCAGAAAGGCTCGGAGGAGGTTTTTGAGGTCGGGCGGGGCGGACGGCATCTCGGTTCGCTGCGAGTGCGTGCCCACGGCGCCATGATTTCCGGTGAGACGTATGCAGCGCTGGAATTTTTGAGTGAGCAGCTCCCATCCGCGTTTGACCTTTGCCGGCTGATCGAAGAGAAGCTGCAGTTGGAGCGCGAACTCGCCGAAAGGCAACGGTTGGCGCTGGTGGGGCAGATGGCGGCGAGTATTTCGCACAACTTGAAGAATCCGCTGGGCTCGATCAAGACGATCCTGCAGGTGCAAATGGAAAGCGCCGAGCTGCCCGGTTCGCTACGGCAGGAGACACAAATGGTGCTGGACGAGATCAACCGGCTCTCCGCGAAGCTGAATCAATTGCTGCAATTCAGCCGGCCCGGAGTCCGGGCAGGGGATGGCGGCGAGCGCTGCAGCCTGACGCAGGCGGCGGAGAACGTGGTGGGCATGCTGCGGCACGAAGCGGAGAATCGCGGGGTCGCCATCGAATTGCGGCCTGCGGAGGCAGAGATGTGGGTGGCGGCGAGCGCGGAGGTGGCCAACGACATCCTCTCCAACCTTGTGCTGAACGCGATCGAAGCGACCCCTTCGGGTGGGCACGTCCGCATTGCCATGCAAGCGGCGGGCAGCGATTGCCAGGTGACCGTGGAAGACGATGGGCTAGGGATTCCCCCCGCGTTGAGAGAGAAGATCCTGCAGCCCTTCTTTACCACCAAACCGCGCGGCACAGGATTGGGCTTGGCGATCGTGCAGCGGCGGCTGGAGGAGCTCGGCGGCGCGCTGGAATGGCGGAGCCCCAAGGAAGATGGGGTTGGGACGAAATTCAGGATCACGCTGCCGGCGAACGGGGGAGCTACGCAACGGAATAATGGCGACGCCACAGCGGATGTGGAGCAAGAGCCGAAGAGATGACTGGCCGAAAGAACAGTTTGCCTTGGCGCTCTAGACACGCATGGAGCAAACGTGCCTTGCCGCTTCGCCGAGTCTTCCCGGACACTATTTGGTATGGAAACGTCCGCGATTGCAGGTACACCCGCCCGGGCCGGGGAGTGGAGCGAGGTACAGCCGGGAAACTCTCCCGGCGTGTCTGCTGCCGCCAAGCCTATCAACAAGCGTTTGCTCTACACGGCCGTGTTTCTGGCGGGGTTCGCGCTGCGATTCGGCTTCGTGCTCTGGAAGCATACGTACGTTTCGGCACCGGGGAATATCTTGCCGTTTGGAGCGGAAGTTTGCAGCATTGCGGAACGCATCGCGGAGGGAAGAGGATTCAGTTCTCCCTTTTATATCGACTCGGGTCCGACGGCATGGATTGCGCCGGTTTATCCTTACCTCGCGGCGCTGGTCTTCCGCGTGTTCGGTGTATTCTCACCGGCATCGGCACTTGTTTTGATCTTTCTGCAGTGCCTGATGGCCGGGGCAACGGGGATAGCGATCTACGCGCTGGGAGCGCGCACGGTTGGCGCGCGAGTGGGCCTGTGGGCGGCATGGATCTGGGCATTAAGCCCGATTTTCCTCCGCTGGCCGGTTTCCTGGATTTGGGATTTCACGGCGAGCGCTCTGCTGCTGTCGGTCGCACTGGTGCTGACGTTGGACACCGCGGAAAAGGGCGCGCTTCGCCTCTGGCTGCTTCTGGGAGGCATCTGGGCGCTAATTGCATTGACGAATCCCGCGCTGCTCAGCGTGATGCCGTTCACATTTCTGTATGCAGGCTACGTCAATTACAAAGCCGGTGCGAAATGGATTCGTCCGGTTGTTTATTCCGGTGTGTTGTTCGCCGCGTTGGTGTCTCCCTGGCTGATCCGCAACTACGTCGTCTTTCACCACCCTGTTTTCTTCCGCAGCAACTACTGGTTCGAATTTCACCTCGGCAACTACCATTTCAGCAACGGAATCGGATTCAGCGGCAAGCATCCCAACAACAACCCGAGGGTGCTGGCACAATATGTGCAAATGGGCGAACGGCCGTTCATCGAATACTACAAGAAGGACGCGCTCAATTTTGTTCGCCAGTATCCGGGCGAGTTTCTGAATCTGACATTGCACCGCACGTGGTGGTTCTGGGACGGAACCACTCTGAACTATTATGGAAAACCCGAATGGTGGGTACCGTGGAAGTTTTGGCCGTTGTCACTGGTGGGCTGGCTGGGTTTCCTGTTTGTACTCACGCGCAGACCGCGTGGCTGGATCCTATACGCCGCCGCCCTGCTGATCTATCCGGTGCCCTACTACCTTGCCTACCCCAGCGTGAAATACCGCCATGCGATCGAGCCGGAGCTTTTGCTTCTAGGCGTGTATCTCGTTTTCGTGCTTTGGGGCGAAGTCACGGGACGATTCGCGCTTCGGCGCACCGCTCAGTAGACCACGTCAAATTTCAAATGAGTGAAGCCTCGGCGTTCGGGGCTAGGCGGTGCTGCGCCCCGGCAAAGGACCACTCCGCATGAAAACCATACTCATTGTCGATGACGAACCGGCGGCGCGGTACGCTTTGCGGCGGGCCCTGGAGAGCCGCTACCGGATTGTGGAAGCGGACTCCGCGGCGGCCGCGCGCGGCCTTCTTGCGACGGATAAGCCCGACCTGCTCTTGCTGGACGTGGTGATGCCGGGGGAAGATGGACTGGCTTTTCTGAAGTGGCTAAGGCAAGAGGGGCAGGAATTGCCCGTGCTAATGGTTTCCGCGCTGGACACGGCGAAAAGCGCGGTGGAAGCGCTGCAACTGGGGGCCGCGGATTACCTGGTCAAGGGGTACGAACTGGAGGAACTGCGGCAACGAGTGGCGAACCTGCTGAAATTGTCGACGCTGGAAAAGGAAAACGAGAGTTTGCGGCGGCGGTTGGCGACCGAAGGGCAATTCGGGCAGATGATCGGGCGCACGGCCGCGATGCGCCGCGCGTTTGAGATGGCTGAGCGCGTGGCGACGACGGATTCGACAGTGCTGATCCTTGGGGAGAGCGGGACGGGGAAAGACCTGCTGGCGCAGGAAATTCATGCGCGGTCGCAGCGCAATGGCAAGGCGTATGTGGCAGTAAACTGCGCGGCGCTGCCGGAAACACTGATTGAATCCGAGCTGTTCGGTTTTGAACGCGGGGCGTTCACCGGGGCGGCGCAGCAAAAGAAAGGGAAGTTCGAGCTGGCTTCGGGGGGAACGCTGTTTCTGGACGAGATTGGGGATATGAACCCGGTGACCCAGTCGAAGGTGCTGCGGGCGCTGGAAAATCGCACCATTGAACGGCTGGGCGGGACGCAGTCCATTCCCGTGGATGTGCGCATCATCAGCGCAACACACCGCAATCTGGCCGCGGCCATTCGCGACGGCAAGTTCCGGGAGGATTTGTTCTACCGGTTGCGGGTGGTGAGTATAGATCTGCCGCCGCTAAGGGCGCACAAGGAAGACATCTCGATTCTTGCGGAGGCGTTTTTGCAGATTCACGGAGCGCGCCTGGGACGCGCCGCGGTTTTGACAAAAGAAGCGCTGGCGGCGCTGGAGCGGTACGACTGGCCGGGCAACGTCCGCGAACTGAAGAATGCGCTGGAGCGCAGCCTGGTGCTTTGCCGGAATGCGGAAATCGGCGTGGCGGATTTGGCGGAAGAGATTGTGCGGGGCTCGCCAACTCTCCCGAGGAGCGGAGAGGAAGCAGAGGATTATGGCTTGCAGGAGAAGGACCTGCGCGAGGCCAAACGCAAATTTGAAATTGCATTTCTGCTGAAGCAGTTGGGCGCGCATCGCTGGAATATTTCGCGAACGGCCGCGACGATTGGCCTGCATCGGCAAAGCTTGCAGGAAAAAATGCGGGAATTGGGGATTCGGCGGCCGGGGCAGGGACCTGTTGAGGATGAGGAATGACGGTGCCGGCGCGTGTAAGGTAAGCGAGGCGGTGCAACGGCGGTTCATGGAAGTGCTTGACGAGTTCGCTGGGAAACGCTTTGATACGGGTGGCCGTTTATTCTGGAATAGGAAGACGCGGGCAGAGTATGAAGCGGCCCGCCGGATCGTCGAAGTGCGCGCACAATGACCGACGAACTCAAAGGCCCCGGATTGGCTGCGGCGAAAGCGGAAGCGGGCGCCGCGGAAAATTATTTCGAGTTTCGCGATGTCTGCAAGGCATTCGACGAGCACGTGGTGCTGAATCGTGTCAGCTTCCAGGTAAAGCGCGGGCAGACGTGCGTCATCATGGGACGCAGCGGCGTGGGCAAATCGGTTTCTCTGAAACACATTCTGGGATTTCTGAAGCCGGATTCCGGGCGCATCTTTGTCGCCGGTCAGGACGTCACGGAATTTACGGAGCAGGAGTTCAGCGAAATCCGCCGCAAGGTGACGATGGTGTTCCAATCGGGCGCACTTTTCGATTCGCTGACGGTGGCGGAAAACATCGCGTTTCCGATGGAGGGCCAAGCGGGCCTCACGGACGAAGATATCGACGAGTACGTGATGAAATTCGCGAAAATGCTGGAAGTGGAAGATGTCCTGGATAAACTGCCGAGCGAGCTTTCCACGGGGATGAAGCGCGCGGTGGCCATCGCACGGGCGCTGGCGCAGAATCCCGAGGCCATTTTGTACGACGAGCCGACGACGATGGTGGACCCGATCATGGCCGGGCACATGGGCGACTTGATCGCGCGATTGAAGGAGACGTTCCGGAAGACCTCGATCGTGGTGACGCATGACACGCACCTGGCCAAACGGCTGGCCGACACGGTGGTTTTTCTGCAGGATGGCAGGTCGGAAGTGTTCGAGTCGTGGGCCGGATTTGAGAATTCCAAGGATCCCCTGCTACACAATTTCCGAATGCAGGATGAACTGATTCCCGAGCTGGATGTGACCCTTTGAGTGGATACCACAATTCTTATTGTTTTTGGCAGGGTAGTTCCAGGCCGTAGCCCATCTTCCTGTCCTCCATCTTCAGCAGGACTCCGAAGATCACAGCCAGCACCCCCAGCCCCGTGAAGACAGCCATTGGGAAGGTATAGTTGTAAGCGGGGCTGCTCAACCCATCCGCCAACCGGGTACCGGTGATGCAAAAGCGGTCCAGGATCCAACCAATGAGGTAGGGAACGCCCCAGAGCGCCACCAGGTTCTGCATCCAGAAGATAACCGCGTAGGCCGTGCCCAGTTGGTGTTGGGGAATGAACTTGGGCAGCGAGGGCCACATGGCCGAAGGAACGAGGGAGAAGGCGAAGCCCAGGACGATGGTGGCAACCAGCGCCACCAGCCAGTTGTTTAGGAATGGGACGGTGAAGATGAAATGCACCAACACCAGTAGCAGGGAGCCTAAGACCATTAGTGAGGCGCCCTTCCCCTTGCGATCATAGTAGCGGCCGAAGACGACCGTCAGTGGGATGGTGGCGAAGGGCAGAATGGAAGGAATGGCGCCGGCAAGGCTATCCTTTACGTGGAATTTCTGGACCATGAGGTCCGGAGCGTACTTGAGAAAGGGGAAGACGGCGGAGTAGAACATGGCGCAGAGCATGGTGATGTACCAGAAGCCCCGGATCCCCAGGATCTTCCCGATGTCCGAGATGTGGAAGGCCTCCTCATCCGAAGCGGCGGTTTCCACTTCCGATGCTTCCAGCTTCCTGTCCAAGGCGCAGTAGAAAATGAAAGCCACCAGGCCCACGCACAGCAGGATCAATCCGACCAGCACGGGTGCAGCCACAGCCCTGAAATACGCGGCGATGGGCGCCCCCATGCCCAGGGCCAAGGCCGTCCCAAGCCTCGCGGTGCCCACCTGGAGCCCCATGGCCAGGGCGATCTCATAGCCGAGGAACCACCGCGCGACGAGCTTCGTGGCCACGACATTGGCGATTTCGATCCCCATGCCGAAAAGGGCGAACCCCACGGAGGCCAGCAGGACTTGGGACTTAAAATCCCAGAAGAAGACGTGAACGGTTGAATGATCGAGGGTGTGAGTCTGCACCGCCCACCACTTGATTGCGCATCCCACGACCATCAGAATGCAGGCCAACACGCCTGTAAAGCGGGCTCCCATCTTGTCCAGGAGCATCCCCCCAAGGATGAGCATGCCCAGGAAAACGTTGAACCACGCATAGGACCCCGTGAAGAACCCGTACTCGGAGCTGGTCCAGCCCAATTGCTGCTCGATCATGGGCTTGAGGGGGGACATGACGTCCGCGACGTAATACCCGCAAAGCATGACGAACGCCACGATCAACAATGCTGTCCAACGGGCTGCCTTGGAATCGCGCAAGGACTTGCGGATGGCTTCCATCATGTCTCACTCCCGGAATCAGATTTACGGCAACCCTATAGGCTACAGGACACAAGGCCCGTTGTCTCCGGCAGAAGTTGCAATACCCTCACCCCTCAAAAGGCGAGCTACAGACTGGTCCTAGGAGCTTGCTGAAAAACCCCGAATTCATCATTCCGAACGAAGTCTGCGAAGTGAGGAATCTCTCTTTTCTTGGCATTCTGATCGAAGAGGGATTCATCGCACAAAAGACGTGCGATGCAAAATCGTACCTCGCTTCGCCCGGAATGACGGGGAAACGCATTTTTCAGCAGCCCGCTAGAAGCCCTGCTGGACGAGTTGTTCGATGCTCAGGTTGGAAACCGGCTTGGCGTTGAAACGAGCTTCCAGATACCGCTCCACATATTTCCCCAAAACATCCCCTTCAAGATTGACGGCGTCGCCGATTTTGATGTCGCGCACATTGGTATGCTCGTAAGTGAAGGGAATGATGGCGATTTCGGCGATGCGATCGTGCCAGCGCGCTACGGTCAGGCTGATGCCGTCAATGGCGATGGAGCCCTGGGGCACGATGCAGCGAGCGAATGTTTCCGGGACTTCCACGCCGTACCACCAGTTCTCGCCTTCGGGTTCCAGACGGGTGACGCGGCCAACCGTGTCCACATGACCCAGAACAAAATGGCCGCCAAACTCTTTGCCGGCAGTCATGGGTTGTTCGAGATTGATGCGCATGCCCGGCCGCAGTTCGCCGAAGGAAGTCTTGCGAATGGTTTCGCCGGAAAGATCGGCGGAAAAGCGATCATTGGCCATGGCGACAACCGTGAGGCAGCAACCGTTCACGGCGATGCTGTTGGCGATGGCTAAATGCGGAGTGACCGTGGGCGCGTGGATGGTGAGCCGCCCGCCGTCCGCGTGGAGTTGCAGGGAATCGATGGTGCCGAGATGCTCAATGATGCCAGTGAACATGAAAGCCTCGCATGAAATTGGCCGCATCGCGTACGAAACGGCCGATCGGTGGAGCGAAATAACAGGATACCGCGAAGCGTGACGTAAATCCTTGACGAAGGAGAGAGCGGGGGGCAAGATGACCTCAGGCCACGCTCCTGGTTAAAGGTGGTTTATGTTCGACCCAAAACTTAGCGATCCACATCCGGAATCCGCCAAAACTTATCCTCAGAAGGTGTTTTGCTCGCAGCGGCAATGTGAAGCGCGCGTCATAGTGGCGAATTGGCCGCACAGCGAAGAGGGCTGGAGCGACTGGCGAGTGATCGATTGTTCGTTGCTGCCACCCGGCGCCGTGCACTGCGGAATGGATTGCTTGTCCCAGGCGCGAGTAGACAAGCCGTAGCCGGCGGGCTTCCCCAGACAGGGCGCTGCGGCGCAGAGGCTGGCGCGCAAGTGCTTCGTTGACAAAGCTCCACGCCACCCTTAAACTTAGTTTTTGCCTTTACAGGGAAAGGTGTGACTGATTGCAATGAGGACGTACGTAGCCAAGGGAGCAGAAGCCGAAGCCCTCAAAACCGGCTCGCAGTGGTTTGTTATGGACGCTTCCAACCAGGTGTTGGGCCGTCTGGCGACCAAAGCGGCGCGCATTTTAATCGGAAAGGATAAGGCCAGCTTTACGCCCTACCTCGATTCCGGTGACCACCTGGTCATTATTAATGCGGACAAAATTCGCATGACCGGCAACAAGGTCGATCAGAAAGTTTATTACTCGCACAGCGGCTATCCCGGCGGATTGAAGGAAGTTCCCGCCAAGCGCCTCCGGGAGAGCAAGCCGGAGTGGATCGTTCGCGAAGCCATTCTTGGCATGTTGCCGAAGAACAAATTGCGCGCGCGCCGTGCCAAGAAATTGCGTGTTTACCGCGATGCCGTTGGTTTGACGCGGCACACGGGGCAGAAGCCGCAACAGATTTCGCTTTGAGTTTGGTCCCGGCGGGGCCGGGGCCCGATTCTGGTTTTCCGCACGTAGGGGTTCCTTTCTAAGTGGTGCCTTAGCGGGGAGCAATCCGGACGTGAAGTCGATGGGATTACGCGGAGTAGTCTCGTTCGCACAAGTTTTCGAGGAGGAGCATTGAGTACAGGGGAAACGCCTGTTGTGGGCACAAAGACCTGGTTTCTCGGCACCGGCCGCCGCAAGGAATCCGTGGCTCGCGTGTTTCTGCGGGCCGGCACCGGCAAGTTCACGGTGAACGGCCGCGAAGTCGATAAGTATTTCCCGAATCATGCCTGGAGTCATGACGCTACCGAGCCGCTGAAGTTCACCAGCATCGCGGAGCAGGTGGATGTCATGGCCACGGCCAAGGGCGGCGGCGTCGGCGGGCAAGCCGGCGCGGTGCGCATGGGTCTCTCCCGCGCCATCAGCCGGTTCAACCCGGAATTGCGCCCGGCGCTTCGCAAGAACGGTTTTCTGACCCGCGATTCCCGTATGAAGGAACGCAAGAAGTATGGCCAGAAGGGCGCGCGCAAGCGCTTCCAGTTCACCAAGCGTTAAAGAACTGGTACCGTTCCAACTACTCCGGCCAGAGGACGGTCAGAGCATCTGACACGAACACGGAGAGAGTATTCTCGAAGGGATTTGTTGGGACAAGTTGGAACGGCACTGGGCGGCATAGTTTTCGGCGGAGATTCTTCCGCTCTTCGGGCTCTGGGGCCATGGCGCAAGCCGCGGCCCCAAGATCACGGCCGGCAAGGAAGCCGGCAAGAGGCTGTTGCGGAGCATGGTGCGGCCACCTTCAGGTGGCCCAGCGTGCACGGAAAACAGCCATCTACTTAGGAGGAATAGTGGCGGTAGAAATCACCATGAAGGAGCTGCTGGAGGCCGGCGTCCATTTCGGCCACCAGACGCGTCGTTGGAACCCCAAAATGAAGGAATACATTTTCGGGGAGCGCAACGGCATCCATATCATTGACCTGCAGAAAACCCTGAAAATGTTCCGCGAAGCCAGCCGCTTTGTCAGCGACATCTCCGCGCAAGGCAAAACCGTTTTGTTCGTCGGCACCAAGCGCCAGGCCCAGGAAGCCATCGCCGAAGAGGCCAAGCGCTGCAATGCGTACTTTGTCAATCACCGCTGGCTGGGCGGCACGCTGACCAATTGGTCCACGCTGCAGAAGTCCATCAAGCGCCTGAAGCTCCTCAAGGCCATGACCGAAGACGGCCGCATGGAGCAGCTCTCCAAGAAAGAGCGCGCGCGTCTGGACCGCGAAATGAAGCATCTGTTCCAGAACCTCGAGGGCATTGAGAACATGGCCCAGCTTCCGGATGCCATGTTCGTCGTGGATTCCAACGCCGAGGAAATCGCCGTCAAGGAAGCGCGGCGCATGGGCATTCCGGTGGTCAGCGTGGTGGATACCAATTGTGATCCGGACATGGTCGATTGGATCATCCCGGGGAACGATGACGCGTTGCGCGCCATCCGCCTGTTCACCACCAAGATTGCCGATTCCGTCGCCGAAGGCCGCGCCCTCTACGAGCAGTCCCAGGTTGCCGATCAGAAGCTCGCTGCCGATCAGTCTCACGAGGCGGGCGTGGATTACGTGGACACCAGCGCCTACGAGCAGTACGAAAAGCAGGAAGGTGATTTCGTCGAGGGCACGGAAGCCTTCATCGAAGCCGCCGCCGAAGCCACCGTGCCTCCCGACGAGGAAAAAAGCTAAGAACCGCGCGTGGCTACTCAATTTCGACGGCCCGGCGCTGTGCGCATCGTTCACGCCGGGCCATTTTTGAAAGTCTTAAGTGATAAGTTGTAAGTTCACAGCGCCTTGCTTGGCTTGTAATTCGCTACTTCGCACGAGAAGGATTTTGTGGCGGCTGCCTTTTATCTTGAAGGCAGCTAAGGACTGGGGCGGGCACGCTGTGGGAAGGAAGTTCCAGGTTATAGCCTTTAGGCAATTAGTCGGAAGGCCATACTTAAAACTTAGGACTTAGAACTGAGAACTAGAAAAGGATGAGTACAACGAAACCTGTCATGGATATTCCAGCTAAGCTCGTGAAAGAACTCAGAGAACTTACCAACGCCGGCTTCAGCGATTGCCGCGCGGCCCTGGTCGAAACCAATGGCGACATCCCCAAGGCCGTGGACGTCCTGCGCAAGAAGGGTCAGGCGGCCGCCGCCAAGAAAGCGACGCGCGAGGCTAGCGAGGGCCTCATCGGCCACTACATTCATGCCGGCGGGAAGATCGGCGTGATCGTCGAAATCAATTGCGAGAGCGATTTCGTGGCCCGCACCGAGGCGTTTCAGCATCTTTGTCACGACGTGGCCATGCACATCGCCGCCGTCGATCCCCGCTACGTCCGCCGCGGGGACGTTACGCAGGAAATGCTCGAGCACGAGAAGGAGATTTACATGGCGCAAGCCCGCGCCACCGGTAAGCCCGAGCCCGTCATCCAGAAGATTGTCCAGGGCAAAATGGAGAAGTTTTACGAGGAGACTTGCCTCTACGAGCAGCACTACATCAAGGACGAAACTCAGACCATCGGCGAGATGATCGCCCAGGCCATCGCCAAGCTCGGCGAGAACATCACCATCCGCCGCTTCTCCCGGTACAAAGTCGGGGAAGTCAGCAGTGCCGCCGCCGGCACCGCCGCCGAAGAAACTCCAGCCACCGCCGGCTGATTCCTGGCTTCATGGTGAAATCCGAAGTGGAATTTTCGCGCACCACCCGCCACTTAAACTTGTCATTCCGACCGGAGGGACGGCCGCTTTGGCCGTCCCGGAGCGGAGGAATCTCTCTTCAACTTTGGATTTCAGGCTCATCGATCCCGTACTGCTTCGCCGGAGTTTTTTCTTTTGGCATACCCGTGCCGTTCGTCTCCCATTGAGTAATCCCGCAATTGTGACCCCAAACCTACGCCATCCCGCTCGATGTTTGTTACAATCGGCAAGGTTTACCACGGATCGGACGGACACACATGGCACGGCCATCGCAAGCGGCAAAAAAACCTCCCAAGAAGCGTCCTGCGTATCACCGGATTCTGTTGAAACTCTCCGGCGAATCCATGCAAGGTGCCCAGGGTTTCGGCATCGATGGCCAAACCATTTATGCCATCGCCCATGAACTTCGCGAGGTCCACAAGCTTGGCGTGCAGATCGCCATCATGGTGGGCGGCGGCAATATTTTTCGCGGCGCGCGCCAGAAGGGCTTTGAAATCGATCGCGCCACCGGCGATTACATGGGGATGCTCGCCACCGTCCTGAACGCGCTGGCCCTGCAGGACGCCCTCGAAAAGAGCGGGGTGAACACCCGCGTGCAGAGCGCCATCGAAATGCATCAGGTCTGCGAACCCTTCATCCGCCGCCGCGCTACGCGCCATCTTGAAAAAGGGCGCGTGGTCATTTTCGCCGCCGGCACCGGGAATCCTTATTTCTCCACGGACACGGCTGCCGCTCTCCGCGCCATGGAAATCAAGGCCGACGTGATCCTGAAAGCCACGCGCGTGGATGGCATTTACGACGCCGACCCGGAGCAGGTCAGCGGCGCCAAGTTCTTCCCGGAAATCAGCTATCGCGAAGTTTTGCACCAGAATCTGAAGGTCATGGATGCCACGGCCATCTCCCTTTGTATGGACAATGGCATGCCCATCAAGATCTTCAACATGCACAAGCCCGGCAACATCCGACGCATCGTTCTCGGTGAACGTGTCGGCTCGACGGTCATGCAGGCGTAGGACAAGTTTTTAGTTCTCAGTTTTAAGTATTAAGTTCTAAGTAAGGCAGTCGGGGATCCACCGGCGAGAGTTCGGCTCGATTTTGCCTGGACGAGACAGATTTAGAGTATAAAGTAGCAAGTTTTAAGTAAGACAGTTGCGGATGCGATCGTAAGAGGTGGGTCTTGATTTACTGAAAATTTAAAACCGACAACTTGAAACTTCAAAAGTTGGATCTTGCTTTTGCTTGAACGAAACAAGTTTGAAGTTCTAAGTTTTAAGTATTAAGTTCTAAGTAAGGCACCCGGATATCCGGCGGTGAGAGTTGGGTTTTGATTTTACTGAAAACTTGAAACTGACAACTTAGAACTTCAAGAGTTGGGTTTAGCTTTTGCTTGGACAGGACAAGTTTGAGGTTGTAAGTACGGTAGTCAGTGCCCCAGCCGTGTGATTTTGGTTTTGCTTGAAACTGATATCTTTTAATTCCACCGCCACGCAGTTCACAGGGGATACACACATGATTCCGATTTCGAGCACAAAAGAAGCGTTCGCCGCTGCAAGAACGCGTATGGAAAAAGCCGTTGACGATTTTCGCAAGGAGCTGGCCAGCGTGCGCACCGGGCGCGCCAACGCCGCGATTCTCGACCACGTCCGCGTGGATTATCACGGCACGCTCATGCCCGTGAACCAGCTCGGCAACGTCACCGTCCCCGATGCCAGCCTGCTGATGATTACGCCGTGGGATCCCAGCGCCGTGCCGCTCATCGACAAAGCCATTCGCGCTTCCGATCTCGGCCTCAATCCGGCCACCGACGGCAAGGTCGTGCGCATCCCCATCCCTTCGCCCACCGAAGAGCGCCGCAAAGAGCTTGTCAAGCTCATCCACAAAGCCCTGGAGAATCACCGCACCGCCGTCCGCAACATCCGCCGCGACATCAAGGAAGCCATCGACAAGCTCGAAAAGGACAAGAAGATCAGCCAGGACGAGCAGAAGCGTGCCCTCGACGAACTCGAAAAAGTTTCCCACGCCGAAACCAAGAAAATCGAAGAGCTCTCCGCTTCCAAGGAAAAAGAAGTAATGGAAATTAAATAAATTACCGGCGAATTGGCTGCCAGCCAAAAAACTGGAAAATCGAAAATTGAAAATGGAAAATGCACGGCCTGACAACACAGTGCCCGTTCAGCCGGGAGTCCACGACTTTACTGACTTAGTCACGTGGAAGTCCGCGCGGATCCTCAGAACAAGTATTTATACGATGTGTAGACGATTTCCGAAGCAGGAAACGTTCGAGCTGAGTTCCCAGATACGCAGGGCGGCCGTATCAATGACCGCAAATCTGGCCGAGGGGTACGGGTGGTTCTCTTACCAAGAGAACATTCAGTTCTGTCGGCAAAGCAGAGGCTCTGTCTACGAACTTCGCGATCATCTGACGACAGCCTTGGATGCAGGCCACATAACTCCGGACGAGTACAAAGAGAACGATCTTCAAGCTGTATCTGTGGTGAGGCTCATCAACGGCTATAATCGCGCAGCAAAGCAGAGGAAACTCCAAGCTGACGCGAGGAAATAAACGAGCGCGTCTTCCGACTTTCCATTTTCTATTTTCAAATTTCCAGTTTTCGCGGGCCGTCCTAGATGTCACGGTTTCGCCGTCGGCCTCGTCTCGTCCGCCGCCGCCGGCACCAGCGTGATGCTCTGGGCCTGATCGCTCTGCGCAGCGCGCACAAACGCGTTGTAATCCATCGCGCGCTCGCCCGATATCTCTCGCAACAGAAAATTTACACGCCGCGAAGCCGTCACCGTATTCGCCGTTGCGCTGTACTTCGACGAAAATTTCGCGTAATCGCGCTCGACGGAAGTTCCGGCAGGCGTCTGTACTGTCGTACCGACCGGCAATTTCAGTGTCATCTGCGTGTCCACGTCCAGCGGTGTCCCTAGCTCAATCGCATGCGCCGCTTCTCCCGCCGCCTGCCTGGCGGGCGGGTCCGGCAATGCAATCTGCGGCAGCAGCGCCGGGATGCGCACCGGCTTCTTCGACCAGTCCACGAACTTCGCCTGCGTAATCTCGTACTCAACGGTGAACGGATCCTTCGTTGCCATCGGATCCGAAACATTCACACTCGTCACCTGCCCCCGAAACCCATCCGAAAGCGCCAGCAGCCCCGCCACATCCTTCCACTTCTCCTTCGCCGTCTGGTGAAACGCCTCCCGCAGCAGCAGCTCATTGTCCCCCCGTAAGGTGTACTTCACTTTGCTTGAAAGCCCGCCCTCACCGGAGAGTGACGCGGCCACGTTCACTCTCTGAAAAGAAGAAAAGGGAAGTTCGAGAGGAACATCCTCCCATCGGCAAATCACGAGGTCGCCGTGGGACCGATTATCCAGCCAGAAGGCTGGCTGCCCTCGATGATTTGCCAATAGCATTCCGAAAGGTGCGACTTCTAAGCTGGGGTCCAGCCAAAAAGTTGGATTCTCGCAGTTCGCGCAACCCGTATCATATTTTTCCTTAATCAGTAGATGATCGAACGGCGAAGGCCTGGGCAATTCGGTCCAATACTCGCCAGAGGCACCCAACAGGAACGCCTCCGCTGCCTCACCGTATGGCCTTGCGAGCGCCGCAAAAAGTCTATATTTATCTTCGGCTGTGGCGTACCCGCTGGCCAATATCTCCGTCTCTTCCCGTGTGTGAAAACCGGTAGAGCCAATCGGGAGATCGATGGTTCTAATTTCCTGTGAAACAAAATCGTAGATTGCTTCCAGATTGCCCACGCCGCTGCTAGCTCCCCTAGTTATCTCCTGGGCCTTTTCCGTGATCTTGTTGTCGATGAGCCAACCATCCCTAGAATTTGCCTTCGGCTGGAGTAGCCCAGCAAGCCGCACGGAGAGCACCTGCCAACTGTCGAAACTCGTCGCGATCAAATCAGGCTGCTTCGGATCCGGGGCATTCGTAGGCTTTTCTCGTTCTTTATTGACAAGATTCCATCGATAGACAACCCGGGCATTTTTCGGCTCACCGGATTTGCTGATTTGTGCTGGGGTCACGGAGGGGCCAACTTGTACCTGAGCGTTTCGTGCTTCCGGAAAATCGAACTCGTAGCGCTCTTCCAGCACCTGGCCGGAGCGATCGAAGGTGTGCTCCAGCCAGAAATCCGGCGCCAGCGGGTGATTCGTCGTTGTTGTGATCACGCGGTACTCAATCGTGTCGCCCTCTTCCAGGCCGAGAATGCGCACAGACTTCACGCGCACATCCTGATAGGCGGGGAATTTCTCCACTGCCGGATTCGGAGCGTCCACAACGGCACTTGGCAGAAGTTCACTCGTGCCGCCATTTGCGTGGCTGATGCGCACCAGCGGGATTTCCACCTGTTGAAACGCGCGATTGTAATCAAAGGTAAGCCTCGCAAACTGGTGCGCTCCCAGAATGTTGTTGATCTTAACGATGGTGTGGACTTCCTTCCGCGAATCCCCGTTGATCTCAAACCGGATGTGGCTCTCCAGCAGTTGGATCTGAAAGGGAAGTTCCGGCTTGCTGGCAGTCTTCTCCAGCGCGGCTGCCTTTTCCCTGGCCGCTTTCTGTATGGCGTCGGCAGGCTTCTGCGCGCCTTCCTGGGCAAAGGTCGGCCCCCCCACCACCAACAGGGTTGCCAGCAGCAAGAAAACGCAGATTCGATCGCGTGCGCGTGTCACGCTGAAAGTGTAAGAGCCGCCGCGCCGCCCGTAAAGCGCCGCCTCGTCTCCCGTTGCTCCTCAGTCACGGCACCCTCCCTGCCGCCGTCAAAATCGCCGGTGAAGGCACCATGGACCCCCACGCTTTCGACTACCTCACCGAACTCAGCGATGAAGTCGGCGCCCGCATCACAAAGGGAAGTACGATATCCTGAAATCCTTCGCTTTGCGGCCCTTCGGTGAGCTAGGTGGCGAACCCTCTGCAAATAATTGATTATAAATATCTTATGTGATGCGCGGGCGCTACCGGCATCCTCTCATTCGTGCTGCTTCGGCGGTTCGCCCAACCAGACCCAAGCAGTCGTGCTACCACATCCTACTTTTCCACAGTGTCTTCTCGTTTCTCGTGGCTAATCTTGTTTGACAGAACCCTCTGTCTTCTCTATACTTTATGTTTTGTCAGGGGTATTTTCCCCGTGCAGTAGACCATCTCGCTTCTCGGGGATGGTTGGTTGGAAGGGAATTCTTCGGTCCCGGAACGAGTTCGATGGAATGGGACGGAAGAGCGGCCGGAATGGGGCGCCAGCCCCGAAAAGCCGAGTAAGCCTCTCCGATTCGGAACCAAGAGCTGATCGCTAGCCTCTTGGAGTGCGTGCGGAGTCTCTTGCTGGTATCTCCGGATTCGCAGTAAACCTTTCAGCATCTTTGTGTGCTCTCGCGAATTGGTTTGCGCGCGACGCGAGAGCTGGTAAATCAGTCTGCGCGCGCTGAGAGAGAGTCTAAAGTCATTCGTCTCAAGCTGTAAGTCGGAAGACGGTCCGTTTGAACTTATGACTTAGAACTGACGACTGAGAACTTTTGAAACGAGGAACGACTGTGCCGACGTTTGCGCAACTGATTCGCATGGGCAGGGAAGGTATCCACTCAAAGACTAAGTCGCCCGCGCTGATGGGCTGCCCGGAAAAGCGCGGCGTGTGCATTCGCGTGTACACCCAGACGCCGAAGAAACCGAACTCCGCGCTTCGCAAGGTCGCGCGTGTGCGCCTGACCAATGCCGTCGAGGTCACCACGTACATCCCCGGCATCGGCCACAACCTCCAGGAGCACTCCATCGTGCTCGTGCGCGGCGGCCGCGTGAAGGATCTTCCCGGTGTCCGCTACCACATCGTGCGCGGCACCCTCGATGCGGCCGGCGTGGAGAATCGCAAGCAGGGACGTTCGAAATACGGCGCCAAGCGGCCCAAGGCCGCCGCTGCGGCGAAGTAAGGTAGTTTACAGTTTTAAGTTTTAAGTACTAAGTAAGACGATCATGCAACAAGGCTCGGCGTACTTTTTGGAACTTAAGCTTGTGCGGCGATCGTGAGGAATAAGATCCAGGTGATGAAGGCAAGGACGGCCGGTTTACTTAGAACTTAAAACTGAGAACTTAGAACTTTAGGAGCGAGAACAGCGATGCCTCGTAAAGGAATAGTCAGCCGGCGGGTCCAAGCAACCGACCCGGTCTACGGAAGCGACCTGGTGGAGAAGTTCATCTGCTCGATGATGTGGGCAGGCAAGAAGAGCACGGCGCAGCGCGTTTTCTACGGCGCCATGGATCAGGTCGCCAAGAAGACCAGCGACGACGCTTTGAAAATTTTCAAGAAGGCCATCGAGAACCTCAAGCCGCTCGTCGAGGTCAAGACGCGCCGCGTGGGTGGCGCCAACTACCAGGTGCCGGTGGAAGTGAATCCATTCCGCCGCCAGTCCCTGGCCATCCGCTGGCTGCTGCAGTATTCGCGCGAACGCGCCGGAAAGACCATGGTGGACAAGCTCGCCGACGAACTGATCGACGCGGCCAATTCCCGCGGCGGGGCCATCAAGAAGAAGGAAGACGTTCACCGCATGGCCGAAGCCAACAAGGCTTTCGCCCATTATCGCTGGTAGGACTTTGGAAGGGATGAGACGTGACTGAAGCTGTTGCAAACCGTTCGGGGGAGAAAAGGGCTGTTCAAGGGAACATGACTCGCTTATTCAAACTCGAAGATACCCGCAATATCGGGATCATGGCGCACATCGATGCCGGCAAGACCACATCGACCGAGCGCATCCTGTACTACACGGGTGTGACCTACAAGATCGGGTCCGTGGACGAAGGCACCGCCACCATGGACTGGATGGAGCAGGAGCGCGAGCGCGGCATCACCATCACCAGCGCCGCCACGACCGCCAGTTGGGACCGCTTCGGCAAGAAATACCGCGTCAACATCATTGATACCCCCGGCCATGTCGATTTCACCGTGGAAGTGGAGCGTTCCCTCCGCGTCCTCGACGGCGCCGTCGCCATTTTCGACAGCGTCGCTGGTGTCCAGCCGCAATCCGAAACCGTGTGGCGGCAGGCGGATAAGTACCGCGTGCCGCGCCTCGCCTTCGTCAACAAGATGGACAAAATGGGCGCGGACTTCGACCACGCCATCCGCACCATGCGCCAGCGCCTCGGCGCGCATCCCGTGCCCCTGCAGTTTCCCCTCGGCCGCGAAGACAATTTCATCGGATGTATCGACTTCCTGGAAGAAAACGTCATTGTGTGGCTCGAGGAAACTCTCGGCGCCAAATTCGAGATTTTTCCGGTTTACCAACTTTGGGATCGCGCCTTCGTCGCCAGCCGTCCGGATGTTGCCGCCGCCCTGAAGGGTTCCGCGATTGACAAAAAGTTTTATGACGACCACCGCGCCAAGGTCGTGGAATACATCGCCGAGCACGACGATGAAGTGCTGGACAAGTATCTGACCGAGGGGAGTCTTTCCATCGAGGAAATGCGCAAGTCCATCCGCAAGTCCACCCTGGCGATGAAGGTTGTTCCGGTGTTGGCGGGCTCGGCGTTCAAGAACAAGGGCATTCAGCCGCTTCTCGATGCCATCGTTGATTACCTGCCGTCACCCCTGGATGTGCCGCCGCTGGAAGGCATCAATCCCGATAACGACGAAACTGTGCTGCGCCGCGCTTCCGATGACGCGCCCTTTTCCGCGCTCGCCTTCAAGATCATGTCCGACCCGTTTGTCGGCCATGTCACCTACATCCGTGTCTATTCCGGGGTGTTGAATGCCGGCAGCTACGTCTACAACTCGTCGAAGGGCACCCGCGAACGCATTGGCCGCCTGCTGCAGATGCATGCCAACAAGCGCGAGGAAATTGAAGCCGTGCACGCCGGCGATATCTGCGCGTGCGTCGGATTGAAGAGCGTTACCACCGGCGATACCCTCTGCGACGAAAACAAGCAGGTCATCCTGGAGGCCATGACCTTCCCTACACCCGTCATCGACGTCGCCGTCGAACCCAAAACCAAGGCCGATCAGGACAAAATGGGCCAGGCCCTGGCCCGCCTCGCGCAGGAAGATCCCACCTTCCGCGTGCACACCGACAAGGATTCCGGCCAGACCATCATTTCCGGCATGGGCGAACTGCACCTGGAAATTATCGTCGACCGCATGAAGCGCGAATTTAGCGTGGATGCCAATGTCGGCCGTCCCCAGGTCGCCTACCGCGAAACCATTCGCCGCACCGCCCAAGCGGACGGCAAGTACATCAAGCAGACCGGCGGCAAGGGTCAATACGGCCATTGCAAGCTGGAAGTGCATCCGCTGCCCAGCGCCGATCATGAGAACATGCACGAGATGTCCACCGACGAGCTCGACGAACTCGCCAAGTCCATTGCGGGCTCCGGCGGCAAGTGGCGCTTCGACAAGGAGCACCGCTTCCTCTTCATCGACAAGATTTTCGGCGGTGCGATTCCCAAGGAATTTATCCCGCCCATCGAAGCGGGCATCCGCGAAGCCATGGATAATGGCGGCCTCGCCGGCTTCATGATGGTGGACGTGGCTGTGGTGCTCACCGACGGCAGCTACCACGAAGTGGACAGCTCCGAAATGGCCTTCAAAATCGCCGGCTCCATCGGTTTCAAGGAAGCCTGCACCAGGGCCAGGCCGGTCCTTCTTGAACCCATCATGCGCGTTGAAGTCACCACGCCCGAGGAATACATGGCTGCGGTGTTCGGAGACCTGAACGCCCGCCGCTCGCAGATTCAGGGCTCGGAAACGCGCGCGGGCAGCCACGTGATTCGCGTGCAGGTGCCGCTGTCGGAAATGTTTGGTTACGCGACCGATTTGCGCAGCCGCTCGCAGGGCCGCGCGAATTTCACGATGCACTTCTCGCATTACGCGGAGTTACCCGCCGCGCTTGCGGAGGAAGTGATCAAAAAGACCCGCGGGGAGATGTAGCGGGAGAATTTGAGTGATGAGCATGGGCAAGAATAATGATTTTGAGGTTTTCGTGAGTGGTGGAAGCACCTCGGTAAACGAATATCGCCGGGCGATGGCTGCCCCAAAATCAGATTTGCCGGAATTGACGGAGCAGCAAAAATTCGTTGCCAAGAAGCTTGGCCTTTCTCAAGAGGAATACCGGCGCGGCGTTTTGGCAGATCAGATGGGCGAAACGCGAATCCTGGGGCGAGGTAGAAAGTTGGGAGAAATTGTCCAGAAGCTATTGGATGGGTTCGACGGCGGGTACCGCGTGAATGCTCTCAAGGCCGAGATGATCCATGATCGTTGGCTGATCAGGATTGCCAGCCCAGAGCGGGATGTCGTCGCTTCCATCCCGCGCGAGTTGGCGGATGATGTGTTGGACTCCGGCGCATCTGATCAGGTCTCGCGGCTCAGAAGCTACTTGCAGAATTCTGTTCGCCGCGAGCAACCAGTTGAGGGGGTCTGAGGGATTTGAATCTACTGGGCAATACCGTGCGCTTTCATCTTACGGAAACGGGGCAGTCCCAGTTTGGTCGCATTGTCTCGAAAAAGGGTTCGTTCCAGGCAGTGGTTTTAGGAGCGGACGACTTGGGCGCATGGGTTTTGTTTCCGGGGCTGCCTGAGATTCCGGCCAGTGGCAAAGTGCCGGTCATGCTCGTGAAATGGGAGTATGTTTTGACAGCAGTATTCGAATTTCAGCCGGAGCCATCCCCTTCTAAGAGGGGGATGGGTTTTGTTCCCGGCCAGCAAGAACTTTAATGTTTTGCGCTTTTTGATTTGAAGATGATTTGAGGAGCAGAGGCAGAAATGGCCAAAGAGAAATTTGAACGCACTAAGCCGCACGTGAACATTGGCACCATCGGTCACATCGACCACGGCAAGACCACCTTGACGGCGGCCATCACCAAAGTGCTGGCAAAGAACAACCCCAAGG